>Ga0307515_10001812_pt1 | contig 47673 bp, 59 predicted proteins | sample 17_EM_MG_FD_194513 | JGI IMG/M metagenome (GOLD analysis project Ga0307515, IMG submission 194513) | Populus trichocarpa ectomycorrhiza microbial communities from riparian zone in the Pacific Northwest, United States - 17_EM | ecosystem: Host-associated > Plants > Roots > Unclassified | place... | reverse complement strand
CATCATCGACCCGACTCCGAAGACGGTCGACTCGCTCATGCGCCTCGACCTGCCGGCTGGCGTCGACATCGAGATCAAGCTGTAGGGATCCGGACAATGGACAGGCAAGTGAAGGGCATCCTGGGCGCCAAGCTCGGCATGACCCAGGTCTGGGACAACAACAAGGTCGTCCCGGTAACCGTGGTGCAGGCCGGCCCGTGCGTCGTGACCCAGGTCCGCACCGCCGAGACTGACGGCTACACCGCGGTTCAGCTGGCGTACGGCGCCATCGACCCGCGCAAGGTCAACAAGCCGGAGGGCGGCCACTACGCGAAGGCGGGTGTCTCGCCGCGGCGCCACATCGTGGAGCTGCGCACCAGCGACGCCACCGAGTACGCGCTCGGCCAGGAGATCACCGTCGAGGCGTTCGCGGTCGGCCAGCCGATCGACGTCACCGGTAAGACCAAGGGCAAGGGCTACGCCGGCGTCATGAAGCGGCACGGCTTCCACGGTCTCAAGGGCAGCCACGGTGTCGAGCGCAAGCACCGCCACCCCGGTTCGATCGGGGCCTGTGCCACGCCGGGTCGCGTTTTCCGCGGCACCCGGATGGCGGGTCGCATGGGTGGCAACCGCTTCACCGTGCAGAACCTGACGATCCAGGCGGTCGACCTCGAGAACAACCTGCTGCTGGTCAAGGGCGCCGTTCCCGGCCCCAAGGGCGCGTTGATCCTCGTCCGTACGGCGGCGAAGAAGAAGGGTGGTGCCAAGTGAGTTCGGTTGACGTGATCAACGCCGAGGGCACGAAGGCCGGCTCGGTAGAGCTGCCCGACGACATCTTCGACGTGCAGGCGAACATCCCGCTGATGCACCAGGTCGTCGTGGCCCAGCTCGCCGCAGCCCGTCAGGGCACGGCGAAGGCCAAGACGCGCGGTGAGGTCTCCGGCGGCGGCAAGAAGCCGTACAAGCAGAAGGGCACCGGTCGCGCCCGTCAGGGCTCGATCCGCGCGCCGCAGTTCACCGGCGGTGGCGTCGTGCACGGCCCCGTGCCGCGCGACTACAGCCAGCGGACCCCGAAGAAGATGAAGGCCGCCGCCCTGCGTGGCGCCCTCTCGGACCGGGCCCGTGACAGCCGCGTCCACGTGATCGAGTCCTTCGTCTCCGGCGAGAAGCCGTCGACCAAGGCCGCGATCACGGCGCTGCGCAAGGCGACCGAGTCCACCAAGGTCCTGGTCGTGCTGAGCAGCTACGACGAGCTGAACTGGATCTCGCTGCGTAACGAGCCGACCGTGCACCTCATCGAGGCGGGTCAGCTCAACACGTACGACGTGCTGGTCGCCGACGAGGTCGTCTTCACCAAGGAAGCCCTGGACGAGTTCCTGGGCGTGCCCGCGGAGACGCAGCCGGCCGACGTTGCCGAGGAGGGGGACAAGTGAGCACGGTCGCCGACCCGCGCGACATCATCGTCGCGCCCGTGGTCTCCGAGAAGAGCTACAGCGTCCTCGACCAGAACTGGTACACGTTCCTGGTCCACCCGGACGCCAACAAGACCGAGATCAAGATCGCGATCCAGCAGATCTTCGATGTCCGTGTGCTGACGGTGAACACCATTAACCGCCAGGGCAAGCGCAAGCGCACCAAGACGGGCTTCGGTCAGCGTAAGGCGACCAAGCGTGCCCTGGTGAAGCTGGCTGACGGTGACCGTATCGAGGCCTTCGGCGGCCCGGTCAGCTAAGGGGTTGTAAATCATGGCTATCCGCAAGTACAAGCCGACCACGCCGGGCCGTCGTGGCTCCAGCGTCGCCGACTTCGCTGAGATCACCCGGTCGACGCCGGAGAAGTCTCTGCTCGCCCCGCTGCCCAAGAAGGGTGGTCGCAACGTCCACGGCCGCATCACCACGCGGCACCAGGGCGGCGGCCACAAGCGGCAGTACCGGCTGATCGACTTCCGCCGCAACGACAAGGACGGTGTGCCGGCCAAGGTCGCGCACATCGAGTACGACCCCAACCGCACGTCCCGCATCGCACTGCTGCACTACGCCGACGGCGAGAAGCGCTACATCCTCGCGCCGAAGGACCTGAAGCAGGGCGACCGGGTCGAGTCGGGTGTCGGCTCGGACATCAAGCCGGGCAACAACCTGCCGCTGCGCAACATTCCGGTCGGTACGACGGTCCACGGTGTGGAGCTTCGTCCCGGCGGTGGCGCCAAGCTGGCGCGTTCGGCCGGCGTCGGTATCCAGCTGCTCGGTCGCGAGGGTGCGTACGCCACGCTGCGTATGCCCTCCGGCGAGATCCGGCGCGTCGACATCCGCTGCCGTGCCACGGTCGGCGAGATCGGCAACGCCGAGCAGTCGAACATCAACTGGGGCAAGGCCGGCCGCATGCGGTGGAAGGGCAAGCGCCCGACCGTCCGTGGCGTCGCCATGAACCCGGTCGACCACCCGCACGGTGGTGGTGAGGGTAAGACCTCCGGTGGTCGCCACCCGGTTAACCCGGCTGGTAAGCCCGAGGGCCGCACCCGCCGCAAGGGCCAGGAGAGCGACCGCATGATCGTTCGCCGCCGCTACGCCACCCGCAAGCGCGGATAACGGGAGTTAAAAGATGCCTCGCAGCCTGAAGAAGGGCCCGTTCGTCGACGACCACCTGCTCAAGAAGGTGGAAGTCCAGAACGAGAAGAACTCTAAGAACGTCATCAAGACCTGGTCGCGGCGCTCGACGATCATTCCCGACATGCTCGGGCACACGATCGCGGTGCACGACGGGCGCAAGCACGTCCCGGTGTTCATCACCGAGGCCATGGTCGGTCACAAGCTCGGCGAGTTCGCTCTGACCCGCACGTTCAAGGGTCACGAGAAGGACGACCGCAAGAGCCGTCGTCGCTAGTCAGTCCACGGATCAGAAAGGGGTTACAGCGATGCCAGTCAAGAGCGATGCTCCGGCGCTTCCGGGCGCTCGGGCGGTTGCGCGCCACGTGCGCATCTCGCCGAACAAGGCACGCCGTGTGATCAACCTCGTCCGCGGTCTGCCCGCGAAGGAGGCTCTCACGGTCCTGCAGTTCGCGCCGCAGGCTGCGAGTGAGCAGGTTTACAAGGTGCTCGCGAGCGCGATTGCGAACGCAGAGAACAACGAACGGCTCGACCCGGACGCGCTCCTGGTCAGCGAGGCTTTCGTGGACGAGGGCCCGACGCTCAAGCGGTTCCGGCCGCGGGCGCAGGGCCGGGCGTACCGGATCCGCAAGCGCACCTGCCACATCACTGTGGCGGTCGAGGCGGTCCAGGTGACCACGCCGGCCCGCAAGGCCGCGGCCAAGAAGGCCGCGCCGGCCAAGAAGGCCGCTCCGGCGGCCGAGCCGGCCGAGTCCCAGAGCAGCACGGAAGGTGCCGAGTAATGGGTCAGAAAGTTCACCCCACCGGGTTCCGCCTCGGCATCTCGACCGACTGGAAGAGCCGCTGGTTCGCGGACAAGCTCTACAAGGACTACATCGGCGAGGATGTCAAGATCCGCCGCATGATGTCCAAGGGCCTCGAGCGCGCCGGCATCTCCAAGGTGGACATCGAGCGCACCCGTGACCGGGTCCGCGTGGACATCCACACCGCCCGGCCGGGCATCGTCATCGGCCGTAAGGGTGCGGAGGCCGACCGGATCCGCGGCGAGCTCGAGAAGCTCACCGGCAAGCAGGTGCAGCTGAACATCCTCGAGGTGAAGAACCCCGAGTCGGACGCGCAGCTCGTGGCGCAGGGCGTCGCCGAGCAGCTGTCCAGCCGGGTCAGCTTCCGTCGGGCGATGCGCAAGGCGATGCAGTCCGCGATGAAGAACCCGATCTGCAAGGGCATCCGGGTGCAGGTTTCCGGTCGCCTCGGTGGCGCGGAGATGAGCCGCACGGAGTTCTACCGTGAGGGTCGCGTTCCGCTGCACACGCTGCGCGCCAACATCGAGTACGGCTTCTTCGAGGCCCGGACGACCTTCGGCCGCATCGGTGTGAAGGTCTGGATCTACAAGGGCGACTTCGTGCCCGGTCGCGAGGTTGCCCCCGAGGCGCCCGCGCGTCCGCGCCGGGACCGTGCCGAGCGTCCGGACCGTCCGCGTCGTGGCCGTTCCGGTTCGTCCGGTACGACCGCGGGTGGCACCGAGGCCGGCCGCGCCGCCCAGGCCGCGGCTGCTTCCCCCGCTCCGGCGGAGGCCGCTCCCACGACCGACAGCGCCGTTGCTCCGGCTGCGGCCGAAACGCAGCAGGAGGGCTGACACATGCTGATGCCGCGTAAGCCCCCGAAGGGCTTCCGCAAGCCGCACCACCCGGACCGCCACGGCGCGTCCAAGGGCGGCAATCGGGTGGTCTTCGGCGAGTTCGGTATCCAGGCCCTGGAGCCGGCGTACGTGACCAACCGGCAGATCGAGTCAGCTCGTATCGCCATGACCCGCCACATCAAGCGTGGCGGCAAGGTGTGGATCTCGATCTTCCCGGACCAGGCTCTGACCAAGAAGCCCGCCGAGACCCGCATGGGTTCCGGCAAGGGCTCCCCGGAGTGGTGGGTGGCGAACGTCAAGCCGGGACGCATTCTCTTCGAGATGTCGTTCCCGAACGAGGCGATCGCGCGCGAAGCTATGCGTCGCGCGATCCACAAGCTCCCGATGAAGTGCCGCATCGTGGCGCGCGAAGTGGGTGAAAGCTGATGGCAGCCGGTATCAAGGCTTCCGAGCTGCGGGAGCTCTCCGAGCCCGAGCTGGTTTCGCGGCTGCGGGAGTCCAAGGCGGAGCTCTTCAACCTCCGCGTGCAGGGTGCGACCGGTCAGCTCGACAACCACCGTCGTCTGCAGGTCGTCCGCAAGGACATCGCGAAGATCTACACGATCATGCGTGAGCGTGAGCTGGGGCTCTCGGCCGCGCCGACTGAGGTGACTACAGCATGAGCGAGAACGCAGCTGCTGCACCGCGGACCCAGCGCAAGACGCGCGAGGGCCTCGTGGTCAGCGACAAGATGGACAAGACCGTCATCGTCGAGGTCGAGGACCGCGTCAAGCACGCGCTCTACGGCAAGGTTCTGCGGCGCACCCGCAAGCTTCAGGCTCACGACGAGCAGAACGCTTGCGGTCTGGGCGACCGGGTCACCCTGATGGAGACCCGGCCGCTGTCACGCACCAAGCGGTGGCGTGTCGTAGAGATCCTCGAAAAGGCCAAGTGAGTTTGCTGGGCCGGTCGGGTGCGAATCCCGGCCGGCCCAGCGACCATCGTTCCGCCAAGCTTCGGTGAGTTGCCGAAGAACTGGCAGACATAGGAGACAGACGTGATCCAGCAGGAGTCGCGACTGCGCGTCGCCGACAACACGGGTGCCCGGGAGATCCTTTGCATCCGGGTTCTGGGCGGCTCCGGTCGCCGTTACGCGAGCATCGGTGACGTCATCGTGGCCACGGTCAAGGACGCCATTCCGGGTGCCGGTGTGAAGAAGGGTGACGTCGTCAAGGCGGTCATCGTCCGCACCGCCAAGGAGCGGCGCCGTCCCGACGGCTCGTACATCCGCTTCGACGAGAACGCCGCCGTCATCATCAAGGACGGTGGCGACCCCCGCGGTACGCGCATCTTCGGCCCGGTCGGCCGCGAGCTGCGCGACAAGCGGTTCATGAAGATCATCAGCCTGGCGCCGGAGGTGCTCTGACCGTGAAGATCAAGAAGGGCGACACGGTCGTCGTCATCGCCGGTAAGGACAAGGGCGCCAAGGGTAAGGTCATCGCGGCCTTCCCGACGCGGGACAAGGTCCTGGTCGAGGGCGTCAACCGCATGAAGAAGCACGAGAAGATCCGTACGACGCAGCGCGGTTCCAAGACCGGTGGCATCGTCACGCAGGAAGCCCCGATCCACATCTCGAACGTGCAGATCGTGGACTCCGAGGGCAAGCCGACTCGCATCGGTTTCCGGCGGGACGAGAACGGCCAGAAGGTCCGCATCGCGCGTAGCACCGGTAAGGACCTGTGATGACTGCCGCTACCGAGCCCAAGACGCTGCCCCGGCTGAAGCAGAAGTACCGCAGTGAGGTCATCCCTGCGCTTCAGGAGCAGTACAAGTACGGCAACCCCATGCAGCTCCCCGGCCTGGTGAAGGTCGTCGTGAACATGGGTGTTGGCGAGGCCGCTCGCGACGCCAAGCTGATCGACGGCGCCGTGCGCGACCTGACCACCATCACGGGTCAGAAGCCGCTGGTGCGGCGGGCGACCAAGTCCATCGCGCAGTTCAAGCTGCGTGAGGGCATGCCGATCGGCGCGAAGGTCACCCTGCGCAACGACCGGATGTGGGAGTTCCTGGACCGGCTGCTGTCGATCGCACTGCCGCGTATCCGTGACTTCCGCGGTCTGGACGGGCGCAAGCTCGACGGCCACGGCAACTACACGTTCGGTCTGACCGAGCAGTCGGTGTTCCACGAGATCGACCAGGACCGGATCGATCGGACCCGGGGCATGGACATCACGGTGGTCACCACCGCCACGACCGACGAGGAGGGCCGGCAGCTGCTCAAGCTCCTGGGCTTCCCGTTCAAGGAGAACTGAGCATGGCTAAGAAGGCGCTGATCATCAAGGCGGCCGCGAAGCCGAAGTTCGCCGTGCGGGCCTACACCCGATGCCAGAAGTGCGGTCGTCCGCACTCGGTCTACCGCAAGTTCGGTCTCTGCCGGATCTGCGTGCGGGACATGGCCCACCGCGGTGAACTGCCCGGCGTGTCCAAGGCCTCCTGGTAACCCAAGCAATACCGCTTCGCCGTAGGCCTGGGACTCCTGGGAACCCCGGCGAGAAAGGTTGACGAATACCCATGACGATGACGGACCCGATCGCAGACATGCTTACGCGTCTGCGTAACGCCAACCAGGCGTACCACGACAAGGTGACCATGCCCTTCTCGAAGATCAAGGCGAACATCGCCGAGGTCCTCAAGGCCGAGGGCTACATCGCTTCCTGGTCGGCCGAGGAGCCCGCGGAAGGCGAAGTCGGCAAGCGCCTGGTTGTTGAGCTCAAGTACGGCCAGAGCCGCGAGCGCAGCCTCGCCGGTATCAAGCGCGTGTCCAAGCCCGGCCTCCGGGTGTACGCCAAGTCCGACGAGCTCCCGCGCGTGCTCGGCGGCCTGGGTGTCGCGATCGTTTCGACGTCCCAGGGGCTGCTGACCGACCGGCAGGCCCGCAAGCGGAGCGTTGGCGGGGAAATCCTCGCCTTCGTTTGGTAACGGAGACTTAGACATGTCGCGAATCGGACGTAAGTCGATCCCGGTCCCGGCCGGCGTCGACGTCACCATCACGGGCCAGACCGTCAAGGTCAAGGGCCCCAAGGGCGAGCTGTCGCACACCGTGGCCGAGCCGATCACCGTCGAGAAGGCGGAGAACGGCGAGCTGGCGGTCAATCGCCCCAACGACGAGCGTCGGGCCAAGGAACTGCACGGCCTCTCTCGTACCCTGGTCGCCAACATGATCGTCGGCGTCACCGAGGGCTACAAGAAGACGCTGGAGATCAACGGCACCGGTTACCGCGTGACCGCCAAGGGCAAGGACCTGGAGTTCGCTCTGGGCTTCTCGCACCCGGTCAACGTGGTTCCGCCGGCCGGCATCAGCTTCTCGGTGGAGCGGCCGACGCTGTTCACGGTCGCCGGTATCGACAAGCAGCTCGTCGGCGAGGTCGCCGCGAACATCCGGAAGATCCGCCCGCCGGAGCCGTACAAGGGCAAGGGCGTCAAGTACCAGGGCGAGGTCATCCGCCGCAAGGCTGGAAAGGCAGGTAAGAAGTGACCGCCACGCTGCTCAAGCGCCGCAATGGCGGCGGTGCGTCGTACAAGCGCGCCGTCGGCAAGGCTCGTCGGCACTTCCGGGTCCGCAAGAACGTCCGCGGCTCCGCCGAGCGTCCCCGTCTGGTCGTCACCCGGTCCTCGCGGAACATCACCGCGCAGATCGTGGACGACCTCAGGGGTCACACGCTCGCGTCGGCCTCCACGCTCGACGCCACCCTGCGTGGCACTGAGGGTGACAAGAGTGCCCTGGCCAACAAGGTCGGCACTCTCCTCGCCGAGCGGGCTAAGGCCGCAGGCGTATCCAAGGTCGTCTTCGACCGCGGTGGTAACCGGTACGCGGGGCGGATCGCCGCGCTTGCCGATGCTGCCCGCGAAGCCGGACTCGAGTTCTAGGAAGGAATACCAATGCCTGGTCAACAGCGCCGTGGCGGCGGCTCCGGCTCCGGCGGTAACAACGAGGGTGGACGCCGCGACAACCGTCGTGAGGGCGGTCGCGGTAACGCGCCCGTCGAGAAGACCCCGCATCTTGAGCGGGTCGTAGCGATCAACCGCGTCGCCAAGGTCGTCAAGGGTGGTCGTCGCTTCAGCTTCACCGCCCTGGTGATCGTGGGCGACGGCGACGGTACCGTCGGCATCGGCTACGGAAAGGCCAAGGAGGTGCCCGCGGCGATCGCCAAGGGCGTCGAAGAGGCCAAGAAGCACTTCTTCAAGGTGCCGCGCATCGCCGCGACGATCCCCCACCCGATCCTGGGTGAGGCCGCCGCCGGTGTCGTGCTCCTCAAGCCGGCTTCCGCTGGTACCGGCGTCATCGCCGGTGGCCCGGTGCGTGCCGTCCTGGAGTGCGCCGGTATCCACGACGTGCTTTCGAAGAGCCTCGGCTCGTCGAACCCGATCAACATCGTGCACGCGACGGTGGCGGCCCTGAAGGGCCTGGAGTCCCCGGAGGCCGTCGCGGCCCGCCGTGGCCTCCCGGTCGAGGACGTCGCGCCTGCGGCCATGCTGGCGTCGCGCGCGGAAGCGGCGGTGCGGTGATGGCACGCTTGAAGGTCACCCAGCTCCGGTCCGGCATCGGCCGTAAGCAGAACCAGCGGGACTCCCTGCGGTCGCTCGGGCTGAAGAGGATCAACGATGTGGTGGTCAAGGAGGACCGCCCCGAGATTCGGGGCATGATCTTCGCCGTGAACCACCTCGTCAGTGTCGAGGAGGTCGAGTAATGGCGATCAAGGTTCACCACCTGCGTCCGGCGCCCGGCGCCAAGACCGCGAAGACCCGAGTGGGTCGCGGTGAGGGCTCCAAGGGCAAGACCGCCGGTCGCGGTACCAAGGGCACCAAGGCTCGTTACCAGGTTCCGGCCCGGTTCGAGGGCGGGCAGATGCCGATCCACATGCGGCTGCCCAAGATGAAGGGCTTCAAGAACAAGAACAAGGTCGTCTTCCAGGTCGTGAACCTGGACCGGCTCGCCGAGCTGTTCCCGAACGGTGGCGAGATCGGTCCGCTGGAGCTGGCCGACGCCGGCGCGGTCCGTCGTGGCCAGCCGGTGAAGGTTCTCGGCTCCGGCGAGCTGGGTGGCGTGACGCTGCAGGTTTCGGCGCACGCGTTCAGCGAGTCGGCCAAGGAGAAGATCGCCGCTGCTGGTGGTTCCGCCACCGCGCTGTGAGTTTTTCCGGGGATGCTGGCCCGGGCATCGCGAGATGCTCGGGCGGCATCCCCGTTGTGGCGTCTGACCAGGCATTTCGCCGGGCCGGGCGGCGCCGCTCCACAGGTTGTCCGGTTGCCCTTCGTCCCGGCGTGTTGCACATAGGGCGACCGTGCCTCACAACAGGCACGTCAGACTGTTAAAGTCCGTTCCCAGCTAGGGATATCGGTCGTCCGGACCGATGCCTCCCCCCATCCGCCGGATATGCGGCGGTCACCTCGCGCAGGAGGAAGAAGTTGCTCTCCGCCTTTTCCAGTGCGTTCCGGACGCCTGACCTGCGCAAGAAGTTGCTGTTCACAGTAGCGATCATCGCGGTCTATCGGCTCGGTGCCACTCTGCCCAGCCCAGGCGTGTCCTACACCAACGTTCAGAACTGCCTGGACGTGGTGAACAGCACCAACGCCGGCGGCGGGGTGCTGAACCTCCTGAACCTCTTCTCCGGTGGCGCGCTGCTCCAGCTGTCGGTCTTCGCGCTCGGCATCATGCCGTACATCACGGCATCGATCATCCTGCAGCTGCTGACCGTGGTGATTCCGCGCCTCGAGCAGCTCCGCAAGGAAGGCCAGTCCGGCCAGGCAAAGATCACCCAGTACACCCGCTACCTGACCCTGGGCCTCGCGATCCTGCAGTCCTCCGCGTTCGTCGCCCTGGCCCGCTCCGGCCAGCTCTTCGCCAACGCGTGCCCGCAGGATCAGTCAAACTTCCAGATCGTGCCGGAGAACACCGGCGTCCCGATGTGGCTGACCCTGGTCATGCTGGTCATCACGATGACGGCCGGCACCGGCGTGGTCATGTGGCTCGGCGAGCTCATCACCGACCGCGGCGTCGGCAACGGCATGTCCGTGCTGATCTTCACCTCGATCTCCGCCCGCCTCCCCGGCGAGGGCTGGACGATCAAGGAGAGCAGCGGCGTCGCCAAGTTCCTGTTGGTCATCGCGCTCGTGCTGCTGGTCATCACGGCAGTCGTCTTCATCGAGCAGGCCCAGCGCCGCATCCCGGTGCAGTACGCGAAGCGCATGATCGGCCGACGGATGTACGGCGGCACCTCGACGTACATCCCGCTGAAGGTCAACCAGGCCGGCGTCGTGCCGGTGATCTTCGCGTCCTCGCTGCTCTACCTGCCGCAGCTGTACCTGCAGTTCTTCGACCAGAACAACCTCAAGGGCTATCAGCAGTGGATCCAGAACAACCTGGCTAACCCCAGCCACTGGATCTACATCACCACGTACTTCCTGCTGATCATCTTCTTCACGTACTTCTACGTCTCGATCACGTTCAACCCGACCGAGGTCGCGGAGAACATGAAGAAGTACGGTGGTTTCGTCCCGGGCATCCGGCCCGGCAAGCCGACCGCCGACTACCTGGACTTCATCCTCAGCCGGATCACCCTGCCGGGTGCGCTCTACCTCGGTCTGATCTCGGTCCTGCCGAACTTCTTCTTCATCTGGCTGAACAGCGCGCAGTACCAGAACTTCCCGTTCGGCGGTACGGCGGTGCTGATCATGGTGGGCGTGGGTCTGGAGACGGTCAAGCAGATCGAGAGCCAGCTGATGCAGCGCAACTACGAAGGGTTCCTTCGGTAGTGGCGACGCGGAGCCGGGGGCTCTCGCGTCGAGGATCCAAACACCAACAACAACACCTAAGCGAGGCGATGTAGGTGCGGCTGGTACTCGTGGGTCCCCCGGGGGCCGGCAAGGGGACCCAGGCTGAGTTCATTGCCGCCCATCTCGCAGTACCGAAGATCTCGACCGGTGACATCTTCCGGGCCAACGTCTCGCAGGGGACACCGCTCGGCGTCGAGGCGAAGCGATACATGGACGCGGGCAATCTCGTCCCCGACGAGGTGACCATCAACATGGTCCGCGACCGGCTCGCCGAGCCCGACGCCGGCGACGGCTTCCTGCTGGACGGTTTCCCAAGAACCGTCCCGCAGGCGTCGGCGCTCGACAAGCTGCTGGCCGACCTCGGCATCGCGCTCGATCTGGTGATGGAACTGGTCGTCGACGACGACGAAGTGATCCGGCGGCTCTCGGGCCGCCGGACCTGTCGTGGTTGCGGCAAGATCTGGCACGTCGAGTTCGACCCGACCAGCAAGGAGAACATCTGCGACAGGTGTGGCTCCGAGCTGTTCCAGCGCGACGACGACAAGGCCGAGACGATCGCCAACCGGCTGGTCGAATACGCGGACAAGACCGCGCCGCTGGTGGACTTCTACGGGGCCCAGGGCAAGCTGGTGGGCATAGACGCGACCGGACCGGTCGAGGACGTCACGGTGCGCGCCATCGACGCCCTGCGGTCGTACGGGGGCTAGCGCCATGCGTCGTCAGCAGCTGGACATTCAGCTGAAGACCCCGGAGCAGATCGAGCTGATGCGCGGCGCCGGCCTGGTCGTGGCCGCCGCCCTCGACGCGATGCGGGACGCGGTCGCCCCGGGTGTCTCCACGGCCGACCTGGACGCGATCGCGGAGAAGGTCATCCGCGAGGCCGGCGCGGTCCCGTCCTTCAAGGGCTATCACGGCTTCCCCGCCTCGATCTGCGCCTCGGTCAACGAGCAGGTCGTGCACGGCATCCCGGCGGCCGAGCAGGTGCTGAAGGAAGGCGACCTGCTCTCGCTCGACTGCGGCGCGATCCTGAATGGCTGGCACGGCGACTCCGCGATCACCGTCGGGGTGGGCGAGACCGACCCGGCGCTGCTCGTCATGGCCCAGGTGGCGGAGGACTCCATGTGGGCCGGCATCGCCGCCGCGGCCCGCGGCGCCGCCAACGGCCGGGGCCGGCTGACCGACATCTCGTTCAACGTCGAGAAGACCGTCCGCAAGGCCGGCCGCTACGGCATCGTGGACGGCTACGGCGGCCACGGCATCGGCACCGAGATGCACCAGGACCCGCACGTGCTCAACCACGGCAAGCCGGGCAAGGGCCCCCGCCTGGTGCCCGGCCTGTGCCTGGCGATCGAGCCGATGATCACGATGGGCTCGCCCCGCACGGCGGAGCTGGACGACGGTTGGACCGTCGTCACTCGCGACGGCTCGATGGCCGCGCACGTCGAGCACACGATGGCCCTGCTCGACGACGGTGTGTGGGTCACCACCGCGCCGGACGGCGGCCGGGCCCGCCTGGGCGACCTCGTCACCTCCCGCCAGCCCGCGGTTGGCTCCGTCCCCGAGTAACGGGCAAGTGGCATGCTGGCTTGTATGGGGCATGAAGAGATGCGGGCCGGCGATGGTGATCGCCAGGCGGTCGCGGACAAGCTGAAGGCGGCGCTGGACGAGGGCCGGCTGGATCTGCACGAGTATGACGAGCGGCTGCAGCAGACGTACACGGCGAAGACGTTCGGCGATCTCGACACCCTGGTGACCGACCTGCCCGGCCCGATCCCGGCCCAGCAGTCCCGGGTGGAGCCCTATCAGCCGCCCGCTGCGCCGCGACCGGCGGCCGAGGTAGGGGAAGTGCGCAAGCCGGGTGGTTTGCCGTTCCTGGCCTCGTACGGCGGCGTGGTGCTGGTCTGCGTCGTGATCTGGGGCCTGTCCTGCCTCGGCTCCGGCGAGTTCATCTACCCCTGGCCCCTCTGGATGCTCATCCCGCTCATCTTCGGGGTCATCGGCCGGTCCTCCCGCCGGAATCGCTGACGCCGATCCTGGCCCGCTGCTGGCATGCTGGAGGTATGGGCCGGGACGAGATGAGAGCGGCCGACGCCGATCGGCAGGCCGTCGCGGATGAGCTGAAGGCGGCGCTGGACGAGGGCCGGCTGGATCTGCACGAGTATGACGAGCGGCTGCAGCAGGCATACGCCGCCAAGACCTACGGTGACCTGCATCCTTTGCTCAGCGATCTGCCGTCGGCCGCGCTGCCGGTGCCGGCTCAGCGCCGTCCGTCCGATGCCCTCGCCGCACCCTTGGCGGACGCCTCCCATGCCGCGCTGACCCGCCGCTGGGTGCTCGAGGTCTGGTCGAGCTGGGTGCCGGTCGTCGGGGTCACCACGATGATCTGGCTCATCTCCAGCATCGCCTCCGGCGACCTGCTCGGTTTCTGGCCGATCTGGGTGGCCGGCCCGTGGGGCGCCATCCTGATCTTCGTCACCCTCGCCGGCCTGGCCAACGGCGAGCCGCGCAAGCAGGCCGAGAAGCGGGCCCGCAAGGAGCAGGCGAAGCAGTTGAAGCGGGAACGCAAGGCGCTGGAGGCCGAGGCCATCGCCCGGGGCGAAATCGCACAACCCGCCCCGAACAAGGACAAAAACTCGGGATGACACACCCGACCCCGGGTTACGGGCACCTCGGTTTGGTGTCGATGCTCGGCGCGCGTACACTGGCTAGCTGGCGCACAGCGTCCACTCTTCCATGTCCACCAGCGCTTCGGTGGCGGAGGAGCCGCGGCTGGTTCCGGTTCGATCCCTCGACCCGGAATGAACGTTGTGAGCCTGCCCCAGAACCCGATGTCAGGTAGCGGAGGACATGCCAAAGAAAGACGGAGCCATCGAGATCGAAGGCCGAGTGATCGAGCCTCTGCCGAACGCCATGTTCCGTGTGGAGCTTGCTAATGGTCACAAGGTACTGGCTCATATCAGCGGCAAGATGCGGCAGCACTACATCCGCATCCTCCCGGAGGACAGGGTCGTCGTCGAGCTTTCGCCGTACGACCTGACCCGCGGGCGAATCGTCTACCGCTACAAGTAAGGGTCGCGGGGGCTACGCCTAGTCCCGTCTGACAGAGAGTCAAGGCACAACCGTGAAGGTCAAGCCGAGCGTCAAGCGGATCTGCAACAACTGCCGGGTCATCCGGCGGCACGGCCGCGTCATGGTCATCTGCAAGACCGACGCGCGTCACAAGCAGCGCCAGGGCTGAGTCGGCTCCGGCTGATTCGGTAAGCGCACTGCCAGATCCGTACCACCGAACAAGCTCGTCCCAGCCGCGGATTCGTCTCACGATGAAGCGCGGTTTCACCCCCGGTCGGAGGCCGGGGCCCGCCCGGGCAGGCGGGGTGGGTCGGGCACAGACCTCCGTGAGACACCTGAGGAGTACGCCCACTTATGGCAAGACTCGTCGGCGTCGATCTTCCCCGCGACAAGCGGATGGAGATCGCGCTCACCTACATCTTCGGGGTCGGTCGGACCCGCGCCGTAGAGGCGCTCACCTCGACCGGCATTGACCTGAACAAGCGTGCCAAGGACCTCACAGACGAGGAGCTGGTCCAGCTCCGCGACTACATCGAGGCCAATTTCAAGGTTGAAGGCGACCTGCGCCGCGAGGTCGCCGCCGACATCCGCCGCAAGGTCGAGATCGGCTGCTACGCCGGCATCCGCCACCGCCGGGGTCTCCCCGTCCGCGGACAGCGGACGCGGACCAACGCTCGTACCCGCAAGGGTCCGAAGCGCACGGTCGCTGGCAAGAAGAAGCCCGGTCGGAAGTAATAGGAGCGCACTGACTTATGCCACCGAAGGCACGCGCCGGAGCACCTGTCAAAAAGGTTCGGCGCAAGGAACGCAAGAACGTCGCCCACGGGCAGGCGCACATCAAGAGCACCTTCAACAACACCATCGTGTCGATCACCGACCCGACCGGTGCTGTGATCTCCTGGGCCTCGTCCGGCCAGGTGGGCTTCAAGGGCTCCCGCAAGTCGACTCCGTTCGCCGCGCAGCTGGCCGCCGAGGCCGCCGCTCGTCGGGCCATGGAGCACGGCATGCGCAAGGTCGACGTGTTCGTCAAGGGCCCCGGCTCCGGCCGGGAGACCGCCATCCGTTCGCTGCAGGCCGCGGGCCTCGAGGTCGGTCAGATCTCCGACGTCACGCCGCAGCCGCACAACGGTTGCCGTCCGCCTAAGCGTCGCCGGGTCTAAGGGAGAGATCGAAGCATGGCTCGTTATACAGGGGCGGACTGCAAGCGCTGCCGCCGCGAGAAGATGAAGCTGTTCCTCAAGGGCAGCAAGTGCGACGGGCCGAAGTGCCCGTTCGAGTCGCGTCCCTTCCCGCCCGGCCAGCACGGCCGTGGTCGGACCAAGGAGACCGAATACCTGCTCCAGCACCGCGAGAAGCAGAAGGCCCGCCGCACCTATGGCGTGCTCGAGAAGCAGTTCCGCGGTTACTACGAGGAGGCAGTCACCAAGCCCGGCAAGACCGGTGAGGTGCTGCTGCAGATCCTCGAGTCCCGTCTCGACAACGTCGTGTACCGGGCCGGCTTCGCCGCGTCCCGCGACATGGCTCGCCAGCTGGTCAAGCACGGCCACATGCTGGTCAACGGCGTCAAGGTCGACATCCCGTCCTACCGGGTGAAGGACCACGACATCGTGCAGGTTCGGGAGAAGTCCCGCGAGATGACGCCGTTCGTCGTCGCGCAGGCCCAGTCGGGCTCGCGCGGTGTGCCGGCGTGGCTGGAGCCCATCCCGAGCGAGATGAAGATCCTGATCCACTCGCTCCCGGCGCGTCAGGTCATCGACACGCAGGTCCAGGAGCAGCTGATCGTCGAGCTCTACTCCAAGTAGGGCGACTGGGGTGCCGGCCCACCGGCCGGCACCCTATTCAGACGGGCGTCATATAGCGGATGCCCTGACAGAAAGAAGAACCACGTGCTCATCAGCCAGCGCCCGAGCCTCTCGGAAGAGTCGCTCAGCGAGACCCGCTCCCGGTTCACCATCGAGCCTCTGGAGCCGGGCTTCGGCTACACCCTCGGCAACTCACTGCGGCGGACCCTGCTGTCGTCCATCCCGGGCGCGGCGGTCACCAGCATCAAGATCGACGGCGTGCTGCACGAGTTCACCACGATCCCCGGTGTCAAGGAGGACGTGGTCGAGCTGGTCATGAACGTCAAGGAGCTGACCGTGAGCTCCGAGCACGACGAGCCCGTCAGCATGTACCTGCGCAAGCAGGGCCCGGGCGACGTCACCGCGGGCGACATCCAGCCCCCGGCCGGCGTCTCTGTGCACAACCCCGACCTGAAGCTGGCCACGCTCAACAGCAAGGGCCGGCTCGACATGGAGCTCACCGTCGAGCGGGGTCGTGGCTACGTCACGGCCGCGCAGAACAAGAGCGCCGGCGCCGAGATCGGCCGCATCCCGGTCGACTCGATCTACTCGCCGGTCATGAAGGTGACCTACCGCGTCGAGGCGACCCGCGTCGAGCAGCGCACCGACTTCGACCGGCTGATCATCGACGTCGAGTCCAAGGCGTCGATCTCGCCCCGTACCGCGCTGGCCTCGGCCGGCTCGACCCTGGTCGAGCTGTTCGGTCTCTGCCGCGAGCTGGACGAGACCGCCGAGGGCATCGACATCGGCCCGTCCCCGCAGGACGCGCAGCTGGCCGCCGATCTGGCCCTGCCGATCGAGGAGCTGGACCTCACCGTCCGGTCGTACAACTGCCTCAAGCGCGAGGGCATCAACACCGTCGGTGAACTCATCGGGCGGACGGAGGCCGACCTTCTGGATATAAGGAATTTCGGTCAGAAGTCCATCGACGAGGTCAAGATGAAGCTCGCCGGAATGGGCCTGGGCCTCAAGGACAGCGCGCCGTCCTTCGACCCGGCGCACGTGGTCGACTCGTTCGGCGACGTGGACTACGACACCGACGACTACCGCGAGACCGAGCAGCTCTAATCCCGGCTGCCGCGTGAGCGAGGCGGCTGCGCCGCCCTGCAGGAATTTCAACGAGGAGCAAGAAGATGCCCACGCCCACCAAGGGTCCCCGCCTCGGCGGCAGCCCGGCGCACGAGAAGCTGCTGCTGGCCAACCTGGCCACGGAGCTCTTCCGGCACGGGAAGATCAAGACCACCGAGACCAAGGCGAAGCGCCTGCGCCCCTTGGCGGAGCAGCTCATCACCAAGGCCAAGCGCGGTGACCTGCACTCCCGCCGCCGGGTGCTGGGCGTCGTCAAGGACAAGGACGTCGTCTACTCGCTGTTCGAGCAGATCGCGCCGCGGTACACCAACCGCCCGGGTGGCTACACCCGGATCACCAAGGTCGGCATCCGCAAGGGTGACGCCGCCCCCATGGCCGTCATCGAGCTGGTCGAGGAGCTGCAGCTCGCGGCCACCACGGCGCCGGCCAACAAGGCTGCCCGCAAGGCCGCCGCGCAGCAGGACAAGGTCGAGGCCCTGACCCGCGAGGACGAGGCGCCGGTCGCCGACTCCGCTGCTGTCGCCGACTCCGCTGCTGTCGCCGACGACCAGGATGCCGAGCCGCCGGTGAGCGCTTCCGGCGACAAGGCCGAGGGCGAAGACGCCAAGGCCTGATTTTCTCAAGGTCTGTTGGGCCCGGCACCCTTTGGGGGGTGCCGGGCCTTCCTTTCTTGTACGGCTTCCTTGCCCACCACCCAGCGGAGGACCGCCCCCACATGACCGAAACGACGCGCCTCCGCCTGGACGTCTCCTACGACGGCCGGGAATTCTCCGGCTGGGCGGTGCAGCCCTCCCGGCGCACAGTCGCCGGGGTGCTTCTTGAGGCGCTGGAGCGGCTCGTCGGACCTGATCAGGATCTGGGTCTGACCGTGGCCGGGCGCACCGACGCAGGGGTGCACGCAACCGGGCAGGTGTGCCACCTCGACCTGCCCACAGCCGCCTGGGAGTCACTGTCGGACTCGCTGGTGCGCCGCCTGGCCGGCCTCATGCCGCAGGACGCCCGGGTACGGGCCGTCGTGCCGGTGCCGTCCACCTTCGACGCCCGCTTCTCCGCCATCTTCCGGCGATACGAATACCGGGTAGCCGACACGGCCTTCGGCCCGGAACCGCTGCGACGCTACGACACGATCGGCTGGATGCGGCCGCTCGACCTCGGCCGCCTGCGAGAGTCCGCCGCCGGCCTGGTCGGACTGCACGACTTCGCGGCATTCTGCAAGCGCAAGGAACACGCCACCACCGTGCGAGCCATCACCCGGCTGGACTGGCGCCGGGAGCCGGACGGGGTCGCCGTCGCAACGGTGCAGGCCGACGCGTTCTGCCAGGCGATGGTGCGCAGCCTGGTCGGCGCGATGCTGACCGCCGGCGACGGCCGCCGCGACCCGGGCTGGCCGGCCAAGCAACTCACGCTGCGGGAGCGATCCAGCGAGATCATGGTCGCGCCGGCGCACGGACTCACTCTGATCGCGGTCGGCTACCCGGCTGAGGCCGAATACGCCAACCGCGCCGACGCCACCCGCCGGCTCCGGACCTGACGGGCGGCCTGTTGTCGACTGCCCGGATCGGTGGGCGCGGTCGGGCAGCAAGCCTTCGGTTGGGCGAGGAGCCCTGCCGGGTCCCTGGGGGCATCTAATCCCATTAAGTCGCCTTTATTCGAAACGCCATCGACCACTTTGGTAGATCTTGGTAGTTTTGGCCCCCAGAAAGGGCCACTGGTTCCCAAGATCTCAACGCAGCGCCTCGCGGGCGGCGTGGTCACTCGGGCGAGGTATTGCGGATCGACCGTGAGACAACCAGAAGAAGTCTCGTCGTCGCCCGCATGTCCCAAGATCCGCATCAAGGTGGGCGGTGCGGGGTGGGGTGTTCTGCCCCGGTTCGTGGTGGTCTGTTCGGCGCGTGGCGGGCGTGGTTCCGCAGGTGTTTTAGACCTTGGTGCGTAGCGGTCTGCTCGGCACCGGTGCGTATCAAGGTCGCGGAGTGCGGCGGCTATATGGGTGTTATGTGAGGTTGTGGTCCGGGGTGTGGGACGGGATGCCCGGGATGTGGTGGCGGTGCTCGGTGGGTGGGATCGGTGTCCATCAGCTGGACTGCTACCGGAGCGCCCGACCAGGCCTACACCCGCTCGACCAGGCCCACACCCAAGCCGCATAGCCACCTCGCTCCCAAGAGCCGCACCCCACAGGAGTGGGTAGGGGCTGAGCTGGCGGGAAGTGGTTCCGAGGAGTCGCCGAGGCCGGGGTGTGGCATGGCGGCGCGCGACCGCTGCGAGATCTTCGCGGGGCCGCCGGACCGGGGCGATGTGGTGCGGGCGGGTGCGGAGCGGACCACGCCGCGGCCACAAGATATCCCCGCAGCTCGGTGAAGATTGGACGGGCGGGCGTGGGTCGCACCCTGACGGTGGGATCTTGCGGCAATGGGTGCGGTAGGCGCCGCGCCGCTACAAGATTTCCCGCGCGGCCGCGGCTTAGCAGGGCTTCGACCCGCGGCGCCGTGAGGTGCCGGTTCGGCTGCCACTCGCAGCGGAATCGACGGGTTGACCATCGGCGCGCTCTTAGGGGGCCAGCGTTCGTCGCCCGACGACCTGCTCGCCGAGGTAGTTCTCGACCAGTTCGGCGGTGATTCGCGCGGCGTAGGGGTCGTTGTCGGTGACGAGTTGTCCGTCGGGTCGGGCGACGACGCAGTACAGCAGGAAGTGACCGCGGCTGCGCCAAGCTACCTGGGCCATCGGCTCGGCGAGCGGGTCGCCGGCCGATCCGCCCAGCGTCGTGAAGGTGCCCCGGCCGGTCTCGACCAGGGTGGTCGCCTGCTCGCTGACCTGGACGGCGCCGGTCTCGTCGGCGAGGTTGAAGACGCCCGTGGTGACCTGGTAGCCGCCGTAGGGTGCGGTCAGCCGGGCCCGGACCACCTGGTCGCAGCCGTGGTCCTCAAGGAGCGCGCCGAGTTCCCCGGTCGTGGCGATCCGGCATTCGCTGTCGCTGTGCGTCATGGTCACCTGATAGGCCGCTGTTTCCGCGGTGGGCTGGACCGCCGGTTTGGGGAACACCTCGCGCTGGGTCAGCGGCTCCGCGTCGACATCCCGGGAGGCGATGCCCGGCTCGGCGCCGGGCAGCGCGGCGGATTCACGCCCGTCCCCGCGGCGTTCCTCGGCGACGATGAAGAACGCGCTCAGCCCGACGATCGCCATGACGATCAACGCGCCGAGACCGCGCATCAACGACTGCGGGGCCTGCTGCGGCGCCCGCCGCCATTCCCAGCCGGGGGCCGCGGTCCGCCGCCCGGCGCGAGGCTGCCGGTGCTGCGGCGCGGTAGGCCGATCCGGTACGGCGGCATGGTCCCACGCCGGCCGACTCGCAGCCCGAAACCGCGCGAACCGAAACGGCCTACCCTGGACATGCCCGCCTTGGACATGTCCACCCTGGAAGTACCTGCTCTGAACGCGCCCGGCCTGGACATGTCCGCCGTGAACGTGCCCGGCTTGGACGTGCTGGCAATGGACGTGCTCGCCGTGAACGTGTCCGCCGCGAACGTGCCCGGCCTGGACGTATCCGCCGTGAACGTGGCTGGCCTGGAGGTGCACAGGCTGGATGTGCCTAGGCGGGACGTGCTGCCCGGCCCGGATCTGAGCGGCTCGGTTTTGTGCTGCCTGGAGCTTGGCGGCCTGGCGTGCCACGGCCTGTCGGATGATTGCTCGGCGGGCGCGGGCCTGGCCGGCCTGGGCCTGGCGGACCAGCGCCTGCGGCGTCAGCAACGCGAGTGCGCCTGCCGGGCTCGCGCGGTGGGCGGAGCGGGGGTGTGCATCGCCAGGCATGCTGGCCACGGTAGGAGGGCACCGTGATCGATGGACGTACTGGCTGTGCGGCATCCTCGACCGGCCTGGCGTCGTTACAGTCTCGGCGTTGGGGGAGGATGGGCGCGTGACCGCCGACCATTATTTCAGCGCCGAGCCCGCCGCGCCCGAGAAGCGGAGCCGCATCGAGTTTACCGCCGCGGGGCGCGCCTATGACCTGGCCGTCGCGGGTGGGGTGTTCTCCGCCGGGCGGCTCGACCCGGGGACGGCCGTACTGCTGCGTAAGGGTGATCTGCCCACCGCCGCGACCACCGGCGCCCTGCTCGATCTTGGCTGTGGCTACGGCCCGATTGCGTGTGTGCTTGCGAACGAGGCGCCGGCCGCCACCGTGTATGCGATTGACGTCAATGCCCGGGCCCGGGCATTGACGGTCGAGAATGCGGCCACCCTCGGGCTTGCCGATCGGGTGCGTGTCGCGGCCCCGGACGAGGTGCCCGACGACGTTACTTTTGCTCAGATCTGGAGCAATCCGCCGACCCATGTCGGCAAGGCCGAGTTGCATGCGCTGCTGGAGCGGTGGCTGCCTCGGTTGGCGCCCGACGGCGTGGTCTGGCTGGTGATCAATCGGAACCTGGGTGGTGATTCGCTGCACACCTGGCTCACGTCGCTGGGCTGGAACGTGGCGCGAACGGCCAGCCAGCGGGGTTTTCGGGTGCTGCGGGCGACCGGGAAAACCAACTGACCCACGACGGCTTGTCGGGGAGGATGCTCGCGTGGGTTATGTAGACGTGTCGGGAGTCGGATTTGTGCTGCCGGACGGCCGGGAGCTCTTTTCCGACGTGTCGTTCCGGGTCGGCGAGGGTGCGAAGGTGGCGCTCGTCGGGCCGAACGGGGCCGGCAAGACCACGCTGCTGCGGATGATCGCCGGGGACACGCCCACGCCGATCGGCAGCGTCGCGCGCTCCGGTGGGCTCGGCGTGATGCGCCAGTTCATCGGCATGATCGGCGATGACCGTACCCTCGACGACCTGGCGCTCTCGCTGGTCGCGCCGCCGCTGCGGGCCGCGGGTGCGCTGTTGGCCGCGGCCCACGCCGCGCTGGAGGGCAAGCCCGACGCCGAGAAGGCCCAGCTCGCCTATGCCAACGCCATCGCCGGCTGGGGCGAGGCGGGCGGCTACGACGTCGAGGTGCTCTTCGACGTCGTGGCGGTGGCCATCCTCGGCAAGCCGTGGGAGGAGGTCCGGCACCGTCCGGTGCGGACGCTTTCCGGCGGTCAGCAGAAGCGGTTCGCGCTCGACCTGCTGCTGCGCGGCGGCGACGAGGTGTTGCTGCTCGACGAGCCGGACAACTTCCTCGACGTGCCCGGCAAGCGCTGGCTGGAGGAGCGGCTGCGGGAGTCGTCGAAGTCGGTGCTCTACGTCTCGCACGACCGGGAGTTGCTGGCCCGGACGGCGAGCAGGGTGGTGGCCGTCGAGGGCGGCGGCGCCTGGACGCATCCGGGCGGCTTCGCGTCCTGGCACGAGGCCCGCTCCGATCGCCACGAGCGGCTGCTGGAGCTGCGCCGGCGCTGGGACGAGGAGCACGAGAAGCTGCGCGAGCTGGTCTTCACGCTGCGGACCAAGGCGGCGTTCAACGACGGGCTGGCGTCGCGGTATCAGGCGGCCCAGACGCGGCTGCGCAAGTTCGAGGAGGCCGGGCCGCCGCCGTTGCCGCCCAAGGAGCAGTCGCTGCGGATGAACCTGCGCGGCGGGCGTACGGGCAAGCGGGCGGTGATGTGCACCGGGCTCGAACTGGAAAACCTGACCTTCCCGTTCGATCTGGAAATCTGGTACGGCGACCGGGTCGCGGTGCTGGGCGCCAACGGTACGGGCAAATCGCACTTCCTGCGCCTGCTCGCGGCCGGGGGCACCGCGCCCGACGTGGACAACAAACCGGTCGACGGGGCGCCGCTGGCACACGTCGCGCACAACGGCGTCGCCCGGCTCGGCGCCCGGGTCCGGCCGGGCCACTTCTCCCAGACGCACGACCGGCCGGAGCTGCTGAAACGCACCCTCGTCGAGATCCTCTGGCGGGGCGACGACCACCGGTCCGGGATGGACCGGGCGGGCGCGATGAAGGCCCTGAACCGCTACGAGCTCGCCGCCCAGGGAGATCAGGTGTTCGGCACGCTGTCCGGCGGGCAGCAGGCGCGTTTCCTGGTGCTGCTGCTGGAGCTCTCCGGGGCGACGGTGCTGCTGCTCGACGAGCCGACGGACAACCTGGACCTGGCCTCGGCCGAGGCGCTGGAGGAGGGGCTGCAGGCGTTCGAGGGCACGGTGATCGCGGTGACTCACGACCGCTGGTTCACCCGGGGCTTCGACCGTTTCGTCCTCTTCCAGAGCGACGGCGAGGTCGTGGAGACCCCGGAGCCGGTCTGGGACGTCCGCTAGCGGTTTGTGAGGCGGCGGGTATGGGTGCGGACCCGTGCCCGCCGCGCTCGGGGTGCGGCGCTACCGGGCCGCGATGGTGACCTCCGGGTAGCAGGGTGCGGCGGCGTTCAGGAGCGGTTGTGGCCGGCGGCGCAGGTGCTGGTCGAACATTGCCAGGTTGTACTTGCGGGTGATCTCGGTCGCCCGGAGGCCGGAGGTCGTGGCACCGATGTCGATGCCGAGCTGGTCCGCGAAGAGTCCGAGATCCGTGAAGGAAGCGTGGTCCATGCCGGCCACCGTGAGCCAGCGTTTCCAGCCGGTCATCAGCGCCCAGTCCCTGTCCCACCAGGGCAATTCGCCGCCGGGTGCGAGTTCGGTCGAGCCGAACAGCAGGAACGGCCGGGAGAACCCGCTGGCCGGGATCATGCTTTCGCCGCCGGTGTTGGTCGAACCGTCCATGTTGATCCCGGCGTCGATGCGTGGATCGCGCACCATCGCCGCGATCGCGCTCGCGCCGCCGGCCGAGTGGCCGGACATGCCGATGCGCGATGCGTCGATCAGGCTACCGCCGGGCCACGCGGGGTGCGGGCCGGTCAGCTGATCGAGAACGAACGAGACGTCGGCCGCGCGGCTCTGGTAGAGCTTGCCGAAGAACGGGCGGTTGTCGTCTTGCGCGCACGCCGCGCAGCCGGCGATGCGGCCGTCGGGGAAGGTGACCGCGTACGTCTCGTAGGTGTGGTCGATGCCGACGACCACATAGCCGTGGCTGGCCAGGTCCTCGGCCAGGGCCGACAGTGTGGCCCGGGGATTCGTGTAGCCCGGCGAGAGGACGACCAGCGGAAGGCTGTGCGGCCGGCCTGCCGGTGGGGCGTCCGCGAAGGCATAGGTCCGCACGGTGCTGAGGGCTTCCGGCGGGATGTCCGTGTTGTGGTGGCCCGCCACCAGCAGCCGGGATTCTTCCGGCGACATGTACTCCGTCGGGGTGCCCCGGCGGGCGTTGGTCGGGTACCAGACCGTCGCCATGAGTTCCCGCGCGGGTTGCTCGGGAACCCATGGGTCGGGTCGTGAGGTGTCCTTCAGGTACAGTCCGGTCGCGCCGACCGCGCTCGGGCCGCTCGGCGGCGCCAGGTGTAAGGGCTCGTTCGCGCGCGCCGCAGTGCCGGCCGCCACGGGTGTCAGCAGGCCGGCGGCGACGGCGCCGACCGCGAGGACGAGGCGCCAACGTCTGATTTCCCTCATGCGTACGCTCCTTTTTGATCGAAGTCGACCAATGCTAGGAACGGGCGCGGGCGGCGCGCGTCCGCCGACGGATTGACATATCGGAGGTCGGTCGGCATCGCGGATGACCCCTGTCATCCCAAAGGTTTACATCCAGGGATTGGTCCACTTGCCTCGCGCCCGTTCCCGCAGCGTGCGGGCTCTGCGCGACCGCGTGGCCACCCACAGTGGAGCAAGGTAGGGGTTTACGGGCGGCGGGAGGCGGGCTACGGTCTGCTCGGAAACAACCCCACGGGAGTCCGGTGCACCGGGCTGAGAGGGGGGCTGTCGCGGCCCCCGACCGTCGAACCTGATCCGGATCATGCCGGCGCAGGGAGGAGCGCGTTGTGGGCCCTGCTTTTCCGCACCTGCACGTCATCACGGATGCCCGGCCCGGCCGGCAGCCGCTGCTGGTCGTGGCCGCCGCGATCGCCGCCGCCCGGCGGCTGGGCGGATGCCACCGGCTGGCGATCCAGGTCCGCGTCGAGGACGACGTCAGCGACCGAGACGCCTACGAACTGGCCGACGCCGTCCTGGAGTTGTGCCGCCCGTACGGGGTGTTGTGCCTGGTCAATGACCGGCTGCACGTGGCACTCGCGGTCGGTGCGGACGGCGGGCACGTGGGCGCCGCCGACCTGCCGGTCGCGGTGGCCCGCAAGGTCCTCGGCCCGGTGAGCGTGCTGGGCGCCACCTGTCGGGACGTCGCCGCGGCGCGGGCGGCGCGGCGGGCGGGAGCCTCGTATCTCGGTGTCGGGCCGGCGTTCGCGACCGTCACCAAGGCCGGGTTGCCGAGCCCGCTCGGGCCGGGCGCGGTGGGTGTGGTCGCGGCTGCCGTGCCGGACACGCCGGTGGTCGCCATCGGGGGAGTGACCGCCGGCAACGCGCGGTCGCTGATCGGCGCCGGTGCTGCCGCGGTCGCGGTGGTCGGCGCCGTCGCGGCCGCGGCTGATCCGGGCCGGGCCGCCGAGGATCTGTTGCGGGCGCTCGGATGACGGCGGCCGAGGTGACGGCCGCCGAGGTGGTGGTCGTCGGCGGCGGCATCATCGGGCTCTCGATCGCCTGGCGGTGTCAGCAGCGCGGATTGACGGTGACCGTCCACGACCGGGGCGGCGACGACGGTGCCTGGTACGCGGCGGCGGGCATGCTCGCCCCGGCCGGCGAGGCGGGATTCGGCCAGCGGGCGCTGACCGCGCTGATGGTCGACTCCTCGGCGCGGTGGCCGGCGTTCGCCGCCGAGCTGGAGCGCGAGACCGGGATCGACGTCGGCTACGACACGGTGGGGACGTTGAGCGTCGCCCTCACCGCCGACGACCTGGCCGAGGCGAGACGGCTCTGGGAATACCGGAGGGAGCACGGGCTCGGGGTGCAGACGCTGCTGCCCAGCGCCCTGCGCGGGCTGGAACCCGCGCTGTCGCCCCGGCTGCGCGGCGGCGCGCACGCCGCGGACGATCGTCAGGTCGACCCGCGCCGGGTGGTCGCCGCCCTGCGCGCGGTCCTCGGCCCGGCGATCGTGCCCGGCTGGATCGAGCCCGGGCCTACCCGGCCCGATCGGAGCACCACGGCAAAGCCGGGCGCAGCGGCCAGACCCGGCCCGGCCGGACCTGGCCCGGCCGGACCCGGCCCGGCGGGACCAGGCGTGGCCCGACCCGGCCCGGCGGGACCAGGCGTGGCGGATTTTCTGGCGGCGCGACCTGATCGGGCCGTCGTGATCGCCGCGGGGGCTGGGACCGCCGCGCTGACCGGGCTCCCGGTGCGGCCGGTCAAGGGCCTCGTGCTGCGCCTGCGCGGCGAGCCCGGCCTGCTCCGGCACGTGATCAACGGCTGGGCCGACGGGCGGCACGTCTACCTCGTGCCGCGCGCCGACGGCGAGGTGATCGTCGGTGCGACCCAGGAGGAGCGGGCGGACGCCACGGTCACCGCCGGGCAGGTGCTCGACCTGCTGCGTGCGGCTACCGACCTGGTGCCCGAGCTGGGTGAGTGCGACCTGGTCGAGACCCTCGTGCGGCACCGGCCGGCCACCCCCGACAACGCGCCGCTGCTCGGCGCGTACCCCGGTGGCCTGGTCGTTGCCGCCGGGCACCACCGCAATGGGGTGTTGCTTGCCCCCGTCACCGCCGATCTGATCGCCGAACTGGTGGCGACCGGGAAGTCGGCGCCACTGCTGGACGCGTTCGCACCGGGGAGGTTCGGGTGAAGGTCATCGTCAACGGCGCCGCGCGGGACGTCGATGTGGTCAGCGTCGAGGCGCTGGTCGAACAGCTGACCACCGCCCGGCGTGGGGTCGCGGTCGCCGTCAACGGTGAGGTGGTGCCCCGCTCGTCGTGGCCCGTCGCGCGGTTGCGCGACGGCGACCGGGTCGAGGTGCTCACCGCGGCGCAGGGTGGCTGACGTGTTCGGCGAATCCCGGCTGATCCTGGGCACCGGCGGCGCGGAGAGCCTCGCCGCGCTGGAGGCGGCCGTCGTCGCCTCGGGCACCGAGCTGGTCACCGTCGCGCTGCGCCGGATCGACGCCGCGGGGCCCGGCCTGCTGCCGATGCTCGACCGGCTCGGCATGCGCATCCTGCCGAACACGGCCGGGTGCTACACCGCCGCCGACGCGGTGAAGGCGGCCCATCTCGCCCGCGACGCGTTCGAGACGGACCTGGTGAAGCTCGAGGTCATCGGGGACGAGCGGACCCTGCTGCCGGACGGCGTCGAGCTGCTGCGGGCGGCCGAGACGCTGGTGGCGGACGGGTTCCAGGTGCTGCCGTACACCAGCGACGATCCGATCCTCGCGCGCCGGCTGGCCGACGTCGGGTGCGCGGCGGTGATGCCCGCCGGCGCCCCGATCGGGTCGGGCCTGGGGATCTCCAATCCCCACCACATCCGGCTCATCCGCGACAGCGTGCACGTGCCGGTGATCCTCGACGCGGGGATCGGCACCGCCTCGGATGCGGCGCTGGCGATGGAGCTGGGCTGCGACGCGGTGCTGATCGCCAGCGCCGTCACCCGCGCCGTCGATCCGGCGCGGATGGCCGCGGCGATGCGGCACGCCGTCGAGGCGGGCCGGCTGGCCTTCGGCGCCGGGCGGATCCCCAAGCGCTATCACGCCCTGGCCTCCACATCGGACGAGGGGCAGCCGGCATGGTGATCCCGTCCGGCGTGGTGGTGCTCACCGACCGCCGGCTCGCGGTGCGGCCGCTCACCGAGGTGGTCGCGGCGGCGGTCCGCGGCGGCGCCGGCTGGGTCATCCTGCGTGACAAAGATCTGGGGTACGGCGAGAGGCGCGCGCTCGCCGAGAGCCTGCGCGCGGTGGTTCCGGTGGGGCGCCTGGTGATCGCGGGCCCGGACCCGCTCGGTGGCGACGCGGTGCACCTTTCGGCCGCCGATTCCGTGCCCGCCGGCGTCGGCTTGATCGGCCGCTCGTGCCACGGAGTGCCGCGACTGTCCATCGAGGACTATGTGACGCTGTCGCCGGTCTACCCGACGCCGACCAAGCCCGGCTACGGGCCGGCGCTCGGACCGGCGCAGGCGGCCGCCCTGGCCGGTGCGGTGCCCTGGCTGGCGCTGGGCGGCGTGCACTCCCCGGAACGGGCCGCGGCGTGTGCGGCAGCCGGCGCGGCCGGGATCGCGGTGCTGGGCGCGGTGATGCGGGCGGACGATCCGGAGGCGGTGACTCAAGCCCTGGCCGAAGCATTCGCGGACGCGGCGGCGGGGGTGCGGGCGGGCGGTCCGGGAGCGGTGACCTGGTCTGAAGCAGGCGCCGCGGCGGGGGTGCGGGCATGACGCCGGTTGTGGTGCTGACCATTGCCGGCTCCGACAGTGGGGGTGGGGCCGGGATTCAGGCCGACCTCAAGACCTTTGCCGCGCTGGGTGTCTATGGCGTCTCGGTGCTTACCGCTGTCACCGCCCAGAACACCTGTGGCGTGCGGGCGATCCACCCGGTGCCGGTGGACGTGGTGGCGGCCCAGCTGGACGCGGTGCTCGCGGACCTGGCCCCGGCCGCGGTGAAGGTCGGCATGATCGGGGATCCGGCGGTGGCCGCGCTGATCGCTTCCCGGGTCGGTGAGCTGCCGAACGTTGTGGTCGATCCGGTGCTTGTGGCCACCAGCGGGAGCCGGTTGTCGGATCTTGACGCGGTCACGCCGCTGCTGCCGTACCGCTGCGTTTTGACGCCGAATCGGCAGGAAGCCGGCGCCTTGCTGGGTTGCCGGGTGACGACGGCGGCGGAGGCGGCCGATGCGGCCGCGGCGCTGGCGGCGCGGGGGCCGGGCGCGGTTGTGGTCACCGGCAGCGAGTCGGCGGTGGACGTGCTGCACGCGGACGGGGTGATCACGGTGTTCGACGGCGATCCGGTGCCGAGCGGCAACAACCACGGATCGGGCTGCACCTTCTCGTCCGCGATCGCGGTGCGGCTGGCCCTGGGTGATCCGCTGCCGGTCGCGGTGCGCGCCGCGAAGGACTACGTCGGGCGGGCGCTGGCCGGCTCCCGCGACTGGAAACTCGGCGCGGGACCGGGCCCGCTGGACCACTTCGGCTTCTCTATCTGACCGGCTCTACCGGCGGGCGGCGGACCCATGCTGCCGCGTGCCGTCCTATTTGTTCTAGTTTAGGGGATTCCATGAGGCGCAAGGTGTACGTCGAGGGCTCGCGTCCGGACCTGCGGGTGCCGTTCGCCGAGATCGAACTGACCGGGGACAATCCGCCGGTCCGGCTCTATGACACGTCCGGTCCCGGCAGCGATCCGGAGGTGGGGCTGCCGCCGCTGCGTGGTCCGTGGATCGCCGAGCGCGGCGACGTGGCGCCGGTGGCCGGCGCGGGCACCCCGCTGGCCGGCACCCGGCCCACCCAGCTCGCCTATGCCCGGGCCGGGATCGTCACGCCGGAGATGGAGTTCGTCGCGATCCGGGAGAACGTCGAGGCCGAGGTGGTCCGCGAGGAGATCGCGGCCGGGCGCGCGGTGCTGCCGGCCAACGTCAACCACCCGGAGATCGAGCCGATGATCATCGGGTCGCGCTTCCTGGTGAAGATCAACGCCAACATCGGTACGTCCGCGGTGACCTCGTCGGTGGCCGAGGAGGTGGAGAAGCTGACCTGGGCCACCCGGTGGGGTGCCGACACCGTGATGGACCTGTCCACCGGCAAGCGTATCCACGAGACCCGCGAGGCGATCGTGCGCAACTCGGCGGTGCCGATCGGCACGGTCCCGATCTACCAGGCGCTGGAGAAGGTCGACGGCGACCCGGTGCGGCTCTCCTGGGAGGTGTTCCGGGAGACCGTGATCGAGCAGGCCGAGCAGGGCGTCGACTACATGACCGTGCATGCCGGGGTGCTGCTGCCCTACGTGCCGCTGGCGGTGGACCGGGTCACCGGCATCGTGTCGCGCGGCGGCTCGATCATGGCGGCCTGGTGCCTCGCGCACCACACCGAGAACTTCCTCTACACCAACTTCGCCGAGCTCTGCGAACTCCTTGCGCGATACGACATCACCTTCTCGCTCGGTGACGGGCTGCGGCCGGGGTCCATCGCGGACGCCAACGACGCGGCGCAGTTCGCCGAGCTGCGCACGCTGGGGGAGTTGACGCACATCGCCTGGGAGCACGACGTGCAGGTGATGATCGAGGGGCCGGGACACGTGCCGATGCACAAGATCAAGGAGAATGTGGACCTGCAGCAGGAGCTGTGCGGCGGGGCGCCGTTCTACACCCTCGGGCCGCTCACGACGGACATCGCGCCCGCGTACGACCACATCACGTCGGCCATCGGCGCGGCGATGATCGGGATGTTCGGCACCGCGATGCTCTGCTACGTCACGCCCAAGGAGCACCTGGGCCTGCCCGACCGGGACGACGTGAAGGCCGGGGTGATCGCGTACAAGATCGCGGCGCACGCCGCCGACCTGGCCAAGGGCCACCCGGGCGCGCAGGACTGGGACGACGCGCTGAGCAAGGCCCGCTTCGAGTTCCGCTGGGAGGATCAGTTCAACCTCGCGCTGGACCCGGAGACCGCGCGGGCCTATCACGACGCGACGCTGCCGGCAGCGCCGGCGAAGACCGCACACTTCTGCTCGATGTGCGGGCCCAAGTTCTGCTCGATGAAGATCACCCAGGAGCTCAAGGAGTACGCGGCCCGGGGCATGCAGGACAAGAGCGAGGAGTTTCTCTCCGCCGGCGGCAAGGTCTACCTGCCGATTGCTCAGAGCTTGTAGAAGTTCACGTAGTGGTCGGGGGTGAACCAGGTCTCGCGGGTGGACCGGTTCACCACGATCCGGTACGCGTCCCGCGCCGCGCCCCGCGCCCGGGGGTAGACGTCGTACTCGCTGTAGGTGGCGTTGAGCGGCAGCTGCTGCTCGCGGTTCTGGAACGTGCCACCGGTGTAGTTGTATTGCCCGTAGGGCCAGCTGTACCAGCCCGCGCTGGTCGGCCAGCCGAGCGAGCTCCAGCCGGTGCGCGCGGTCCGGGCCGCCGAGCAGCGCGACAGAGTGCAGGTCGAATAGACCGCGGCCTCGGCGGCGGCGGTGGTCGTCGGCGCCACCACGGCGGGGGCGACGAGGCTGGCGCCGGTGAGCGCGAAGACGATCGCGACGGCCGACAGCAGGCGTCGCAACCGGGACGGGCGGGGTGCGTCAGTAGCCATGGCGGACTCCCTTGCGTCGGGGCCCGTGCTGCCGGGCCGTGTCCACATCCTGCGACCTCCGGTCGCCGTGCGGTACATCCCCGACACCTCATTCCATTGGCGTTCGCCTATGTGTTGGCCGCCGTTCGCCGGACGGAATCCGTCGGCGGGGGTAGCGGGCAACCTGCCATGCCTCTATTCTGCTAGGAGACTAGTGGAATGAGGTGACGAGGTGATCGAGTTCCACCTGGACTCGCGATCCGGGGTCGCGCCGTACATGCAGCTCATCCAGCAGGTGCGGCACGCGCTCCGGCTCGGCTTCCTGAACGAAGGCGACCAGCTGCCCACCGTCAAGGAGGTGGTGGCCCGGGTCGCGATCAACCCGAACACGGTGTCCAAGGCGTACCGCGAGCTGGAGTACGAGGGCCTGGTCGCGGCCCGGCCGGGGCTGGGCACGTTCGTCACCCGCACGCTGGGCGGCGACTCGTTGAGCAAGCACGAACCGCTGCGGCAGGACCTGGCGCGCTGGCTGGCCGAGGCTCGGGAGGCGGGCCTGGACGACGAGAGCATCGAGGCGCTCTTCCTCAGCAGCTTTCGTGCGTTTTCGGAGGCCCGAGCATGACTAGCGCGCTGATCGCGGACGGTCTGACCAAGCGGTACGGACGGCGTACCGCACTGAAGGACTGCAGTCTGGACATCCCGGCCGGCCACGTCGTGGGCCTGGTCGGGCCGAACGGCGCCGGTAAGTCCACGCTGCTGCAGCTGGCCTGCGGGCTGCTCGATCCGACCGCGGGGCGGATCGAGGTGCTCGGCGCACGGCCGGTCAGCGGGTCGGCGCGGGTCGGGTTCGTCGCGCAGGACACCCCGGTCTATGCCGGCCTGACCGTCGCGGACCACCTGCGGATGGGCGCGCACCTCAACCCGTCCTGGGACGGTGCGCTCGCCGAGCGGCGGATCGCCCAGGTCGGCCTGGACCCGGCGCAGAAGGCGGGCAAGCTCTCCGGCGGCCAGCGCGCCCAGCTGGCCCTGACCATCGCCGCGGCGAAGCGGCCCGACCTGCTGCTGCTCGACGAGCCGGTGGCGGCGCTCGACCCGCTCGCCCGGCGCAACTTCCTGCAAGGGCTGATGGAGCTGACCGCCGAGCAGGGCATGAGCATCGTGATGTCCTCGCACCTGGTCGCCGACCTGGAACGGGTCTGCGACCACCTGATCGTGCTGGTCGCCTCCCGGGTGCGGGTGGCCGGCGACGTGGACGACCTGCTCGCCACCCACCACCGCCTGGTCGGGCAGCGGCGCGACAACGCCGACCTGGGCACCGGGCGAGCCTTGGTGGAGCAGAGCCACACCGACGTGCAGTCGACCCTGGTGGTGCGCAGCACCGCGCCGATCGACGACCCGTCCTGGCAGGTGGGCCGGCTGGACCTGGAGGACATCGTGTTGGCGTACATGAGCGGAGACGCCGGCAACGGGCCGGACCGGGTGCTGGAGGGGAAGCGATGATCTGGATGACCTGGCGGCAGTTCCGAATTCAGGCGCTGACCGTCGCGGCCATCATGCTGGTGTTCATCGCCGCCTTGGCGCTGACCTGGACCCAGGTGACCGGCCTGGCCCGCGACACCGGATTCACCGGCTGCCGGGCGGATGCCTGCGATGACGCAGCCCAGGCCTTCATCGGTGCACTGCAGGACGAGGCGGCGGGATCGCTTTACTACGTCGGCAACGTGCTGCTGTTCATGCTGCCGGTCCTGCTGGGGATCTTCTGGGGCGCGCCCCTCGTGGCCCGGGAACTGGAGACCGGGACCTATCGGATGGCCTTCAGCCAGTCCGTCACCCGACGCCGGTGGCTCCTGGTCAAGCTGGTGATCGGCGCCGCCTCCGCCGCACTGAGCGCGGGCCTGGCCAGCCTCGCGCTGACCCGGTGGGCGGCGCCGATCGACCTGGTCGAGAGCCGGATCAGCCCGGCGACCTTCGCGACCCGGGGAATCATGCCGATCGTGTACGCGGCATTGGCCTTCGTGATCGGTGTCACCGTGGGCATGCTGCTGCGGCGCACGCTGGCAGCGATGGCGGTGACCCTGCTCGTGGTCGTCGCCCTCCAGGCCGCCGTGGCATTCCTGCTGCTGCCCCTGGTGGCTCAGCCGATCACCTCGGCCACCGCGCTCAACCCGGACGGGCAGTTGACGTACGTGTTGAAACCCTCGACCAATGAGATGCATCTGATTGTCCCGGCCGGCACACCGAATACCTGGATATTGGAGAGATCCACGGTGACCTCGACTGGCGCGGAGTTCAGAGGCCCGGCGGACCCCACCACGTGCGGACCCGTGGACCACGATGGCCCCACGGACGAGTGCCGGGCGTGGCTGGGGGCACAGCACCTCAGCACGAAGGTCACATACGTGCCCGGATCCAGTTTCTGGTCCCTGCAGTGGCGCGAGTTCGGCGTGCTGATCGCCCTCACCCTCGGCCTGTCGTGGTTTTCCCTGTGGTGGATCCGGCGCCGGCTGGTCTGACGGAGCCGGCTATTTGCCCAGGCCGCTGACCCAGTCCACGTAGTCCTCGTCCTTGCCGCCCTTGGGCTTGCGCTTGCCGTCCCGGGTCTCGCCCACCGGGCTCGGCGCCGCATCCGCGCGCGGTGCTGGGGTGACCGTCAGCGGCGGCGTGACCGGATCGGGGTGCGGCAGCGGCGCGCTGATCGCGGTCGGCTCCGGCGTCAGCGGCTCGGCGGGCTTGCCCCGGCTGAACGGGCGCATGCTGCGGCCCAGCCGGCCGCCCGTGCCGCGCGGCGGCCCGGGCTCCGGGGCCGACATGCCGACACCGGGCGGCAGCGGGCGGGTCGCGGGCTCGGGAACGTAGGGGTCGGAGGTGTAGGGCTCGGAGGTGTAGGGCTCGGTCCGGCTGCCCGGGCGGTGCGGGTCGGCGGCCGGCGACCAGGGAGCACCGCCGCCGGAGCGCGGCGGCTCTGGGTTGGCACTCCTGGGCCGGCCCGCCGGGAATTCGTCGGTATTGTCCGCATGTCGGGGCGCCGGGGAATCATCGCCGGGCCGGATGGCCGGGATCTCGCCGGTGCGGCCGATGAAGGCATCCGCGACGCTCGACCGACGGCCGCGGCGGCGGGGCTTCTCGGGCTTCGCCGAGGCCGGGGGCGGCCCGCCGAGGCCCGCGCCCGGACTCGAAGTGCCGGCGGAACGGTCGCGCTGCGGCAGGTCGAAGGCGCCGGTGTCGACCGGGCGCGGCTGATCAACGCCGCCGGCCGGACCGCCGCCGGCACCGGAGGCCGGTGCCCCGCCCGCGGGGAACTCCGGCTGGTCGGCGCGCTGCGTCGGCTTCTCCGGCCCGGCATCTTCCGGCTCGTCCTCGTCGTCGGGCCCCGGGCCGCGGCGCAGCACCGCGGCCAGCACCGACCCGAGCACCCCGGCACCCGTGGCGGTCATCGCCGCCCAGTACGGCACCACCTGATAGCGGTCGTCGCCGGCGCCGGGGCCGGCGATCAGGTAGGCGATCGTCAGCAGCGCGGGCCCGGGCAGGCCGGCCAGCGCGACCGTCAGGATCGGCAGCTCGCGGCGCCGCGCGGCCCAGCCCAGCAGCGCGCCGATCACCAGCGCCAGCGCGGGCATCGTGGCCAGCGCGGTCCGCTGCGTCACGGCGGGTGACAGGAAGCCCGCGTCGAAGACGCCCAGCCGGATCGCCGGCAGCGGGTCGCTCGGCGCCAGCGACGGCGCCACCGACACCAGCGCGATCACCCACACCGCCGCGCCCATGGTGGCGAGGCTCCACCGGGCGATCGCCTGGGCCAGCGCGGCCCACGCGGCGAACACGCCGACCAGCGCGCCCAGGCCGGCGCAGATCGCGATCACGACGACCGGGTCCACGCCCGCCACCTGGGCCGTGCGGGCCGGCTGCATGGTCAGCGGCACCACGAGGCCGGCGCCGATCGCGGCCGAGAAGGCCAGCGCAAGCTCGGTGCCGACGCCCGGAACGGGCGAGCCCGGCGCCCAGCGGCGCAGCAGATTGGCACCGGCCAGGGCGCCCGCCACGGCCGCCAGCATCGGGACCCAGGCCACCCAGGCGAGCTGGGCGGTCCACTGATCACGCGTGGTCACGTCCAGCACGCGGGTGAGCCGCACGATGCCGAGGCCGTACGCCAGGCCGAGCTGGCTCGCGCCGGCCAGCGCGCCCACGCCGAGGGTGGCAGCCAACAGCTTGGCCCAGGTCCGAAATGCCATGCCGCGCAGGTTACGGAATGCTTCGTGGCGCTGCCAGTCCGGAGCCCGCTTCTTAAGGCAGGCCAAAATTCTGCTTAAGCGGGATCGAGGCCCGTCTTCAACTCAATGATTCGACCGATATACACAGTGTCACCGGCGTTGGTCAGCATGTGGGTCTGACCCGGCTCCCGGTAGACGATGCTGCCGGTCTCCTCCGCCACGTCGATGCGCTCGCCCGACGCGGTGTGGATCACGTTCTGGGCGCCCTGCACGGCGACCACCACGTACGCCAGCCCGTGGTGGTGCAGCGGCTGCGTCTCGCCCGGTGCCAGGGTGATGTGCCACACCCGGACCCGGTCGTTCTCGAGCATGATCTCCTGCCCGACCGCACCCAGCACCTGCTCCGTCATAGCTCTCCCACCTGAGGCAATACCTGGGACGCGATGAGTTCCACGTGGTCCAGGTCGGACATGTCGATCACTCGCAGATGAATGCGGGTGGCGCCGATCGCGGCGAACTCGCCGATGCGCTGGACCAGGGCGTCCGGCGCGCCGACCACCGGGTCCTCCGGCGGGAGCGCGCTGGGCACGTGCAGGGGCGCGGCCCGGCGCTGGGCTTCGGCGTCGGTGCGGCCGAGGGCCACCACGATCCCCGCTGAGAGCGTGACGCTGCGCCCGTACCGTTTGCTCGCGGCCCGGACCCGGTCGAAGGCCGCCGCCGTCTCCGTGACCGTCTTGAACGGCATGTTGAATTCGTCCGCGAAGCGGCCGGCCAGCTCCGGGGTGCGTTTCGCGCCGCGGCCGCCGACGATGATCGGCGGGCCGGGCCGCTGCACCGGCTTGGGCAGCGCCGGCGCGTCCAGCAGCTGGTAGTGCTTGCCGTCGTAGCTGAAGGTGGCGCCGTCGGGCGTCGACCACAGCCCGGTGATGATCGCGAGCTGCTCGGCCAGCCGGTCGAAGCGCTCGCCCAGCGGCGGGAACGGGATGCCGTAGGAGGTGTGCTCGCGTTCGAGCCAGCCGGCGCCCAGGCCGAGCTCGACCCGGCCGCCGCTCATCGCGTCCACCTGGGCCACCATGATCGCCAGCGGGCCGGGCAGCCGGAAGGTCGCCGAGCTGACCAGCGTGCCGATCCGCAGCCGGGAGGTCTCGCGGGCCAGGCCGGCCAGGGTGAGCCAGGCGTCGGTCGGGCCGGGCAGGCCCGGGTCGGCGCCCATCGACTGGTAGTGATCGGCGCGCAGGAAGCCCTCGAAGCCGCCGTCCTCGGCGTGCCGGGCCAGCCGGAGCTGGTCGTCGTAGGTCGCGCCGCGATGCGGCTCGGTGAACAGGCTGACACGCATCGTCGGTCCCCTAGGCCATCAGGAGTTCGTGCAGCTCGGCGCTGCATCGGGCGACGTCTTCGAGGTGGGCGCCCCGGCCCAGGGTGCGCGGCCGGGGGATCTTGATCTCGAGGATCTCGCGGATCCGGCCCGGGCGCGGGCTCAGCACGACCACCCGGTCGGCCAGCAGCACCGCCTCGTCGATCGAGTGGGTGACGAAGACGATCGTGGTGCCGAGATCCATGTGTACGCGCTGCAGCTCACCGGAGAGCTCCTCGCGGGTCAGCGCGTCCAGCGCGGAGAACGGCTCGTCCATGAGCATGACCCGAGGGCTGGCGATCAGCGACCGGCACAGCGCCACCCGCTGCTGCATGCCGCCGGAGAGCTCGTGCGGCAGTCGCTTGGCGAAGCCGGTGAGCCCGGTCATGGTCAGCAACTCCTCGGCGCGGTCGCGGTGGGCCGCCTTCCGGCCGCCGAAGATCTGCACCGGGAGCAGCACATTGTCCAGCACGGAGCGCCAGGGCAAAAGGGCAGGCTTTTGGAACATCATCGCGATGTCGCGGCGCGGCTTGGTCACCCGTTCGCCTGACACCCGCACCTCGCCGGCGGTGACCGGCAGCAGGCCGGAGATCAATCGCAGCAGTGTGGACTTTCCGCAGCCGGAGCGGCCGAGCACGGCGACGAACTCGCCCTCGCCAACGGTCAGATCGATGCCACGCAGGGCTTCTACCGCGCCGGATCGGCCCGCGAAGGTCCGGGAGACGCCGGTGAGTCGGATCATCTGCGGGCGCTCCCGATAGCGTCGGATCGATGCGCTGACACTGTAGTCATTCCATCGTGCATCTTCATGATCACCCCGTCCACAAGGGCCGTTCGAGACATACCTGTCATCTTTCTCCGGTCCGGGTTCCCCTACGCTAACGCCCGAGTTTCGCGCACACCCTCCATGCGGCGCCGGTGCACCCTCCGCCCGACGCCGACTGCTTCGACACCCCTCGGTTGGGAAGGAACACGGTGCTCAGAAGAACGTTCACCCGCACGCTCGTGGCCGCCGCGCTGGCCACGACCCTCGCCGCCGCAGCCGGTTGCAGCGACGACGGCGATGACACCAGCGCGTCCGGCGGCACGCAGACGCTTGAGAAGATCACTTACCTGACGTCGTTCGGCTCCTTCGGCCGCGACTCGTACGCATATGTGGCCAAGGAGAAGGGCTACTTCCGCGACGCCGGCTTCGACGTCGACATCCAGGTCGGCGCCGGCAGCGGCGCGGGCATCAAGCAGATCGTCGCCGGCACCGCCCAGTTCACGCCGATCGACCTCACCGGCGGCCTGCTCGCCATGGGCGGCAAGGACAAGGTCACCGGCTTCACCGCGGTCGGCGCCGTGCAGCAGCGCACCATGGCCGCGATCATGTCGCTCGAGGGCTACGGCATCACCTCGCCCAAGAGCCTCGAGGGCAAGACCCTGGCCGACTCTCCCGGCTCCGTCGTGCGCAACCTGTTCCCCACGTACGCGAAGCTGGCCAACGTGGACGCGACCAAGGTCAAGTTCGTGAACGGCGACCCGCAGACGCTGTTCGGCACGCTGGCCGCGCACAAGGCGGACGGCATCGGCCAGTTCGTGGTCGGCAAGCCCACCATCGAGGGCATCGCCAAGAAGAAGGCCGTGCTGCTGCCCTACAGCGACTACCTGCAGGACCTCTACGGCAACGTGCTGATCACCTCGACCAAGTACGCCCAGGACAACCCGGAGAAGGTGAAGAAGTTCACCGCGGCCCTGCTCAAGGGCCTCGAGGACGCGATCGCCAACCCCGACGAGGCCGGCAAGCTGCTGCAGAAGAACGTGCCGACCGCCAACCCCACGTCGGCCGCGGCGGAGCTGACGCTGATGGCGCCGTTCGTGCGGTCCGAGGCCTCCGGCGTGCCGGTGGGTGCGCTGGACAGCCAGCGGGTGGCGCGCAGCATCGCCATCCTGCAGGGCTCCGGGCAGATCGGGGCGGGACTCACGCCCGAGCAGATCATCAACTTCACGTTGGTGCCGAACGCCTGATCCGGCACGGACCCGGGGCCTGCCGTAGCCGGCGGGCCCCGGGTGCCGACCAGTGGGAGCGACAAGACTGATGACTGACCTGGCGACTGCGCCCGCCCCAGTGCCGGCCGACCCGGCCGGGTCCACGGGCCGCCGTACCCTCGCGGCCGCGGCCTGGCCGCTCCTCGGCCTGGCCATCGCGATCGGCCTCTGGTGGGCCGCCACGGCCCTCTTCGCGATCAACACGGTCGTGCTGCCCTCGCCGCCCGCGGTGATCAGCGGCTTCAACCGCTACCGCGAGTTCCTCCTCGAAGAGTCCTGGCACACCGCCGCGGCGACGGTGGAGGGCTTCCTGCTCTCGGTGGCCGTCGGCTTGCTGATCGGGATCGCCATCGCCGCGTGGCGGCCGTTCGAGCGGATGTTCTCGCCGCTGCTGGTCGCGTTCAACGCGGTGCCCAAGGTGGCGCTCGCGCCGCTGGTGCTGATCTGGTTCGGCTACGGGCGCACGCCGATCCTGGCGATGGCGTTCATGGTCTGCTTCTTCCCGATCGTGCTGTCCACCGCGACCGGCCTGACCAGCACCCCCGCCGACCTCGCCGAGCTGGTCCGGTCGATGGACGCCTCCCGGCTGCAGACCTTCGTCCGGGTGCGGCTGCCCGCCGCACTGCCGCAGATCTTCGTCGGGCTCAAGGTGGCGATGCCGCTCGCGGTCATCGGCGTGGTGGTCGGCGAGATGCAGTACGGCGAGAACGGCCTCGGCACCATCATCGTGCAGACCAGCGGCCAGGGTGACACCTCGACGGCGTTCGCCGCGATCACCCTGCTGGCGCTGATCAGCATCGTCCTGTACTACGTGCTGGTCCTGGTGGAACGCATCGCCCTGCCGTGGGTGCGCGCCACGACGTCGCAGCGCTGACCGCTGAAAAGAAAGCCGGCCGACTCGGGATGAGTCGGCCGGCTTCTCGCGTGATTGTGGATCAGCGTGTTTGTGGATCAGCTGAGCAGGCGCCAGCGGCCGCTGCGCGCCACCAGCAGGGTCAGCGCCTGCGGCATCAGCCCGGAGTGGTTGTCGGGGGTCAACCGGATCGGGCCGGACAGCCCGTCGGTCTGCGAGGTCTCGAGCACGTCGCGGATCCGCTGGCGGTTGCCGCCGACCTTGCCCACCGCGTCGGCGATCAGGTCCACCGCGTCGGCCGCGAACGAGGCCACGCCCGAGTAGCTGCCGTACCGCGAGGTGTAGTCCCGGAACCACTGCTTGCGGGCGGCCTTCGCCGGCGTCGTGGCGATCACGTCGTCGATCGCCAGGATCTGGGTGAACACCATGGTGGCCTTGTTGGTGGCGGCGGCCGCCGCCTGCGGCACGAAGAGGTCGCCGGCCGCGGAGGCGTCAAAGTAGACACCGCCGGTGAAGCCGGCAGCGTTGGCGCTGGTCGCCGCGAGCGTCGCCTGATCCGTGCCGGTCAGCACCACGAGGGCGTCCGGCTTGGCGTCGGTCAGGGTGCCGACGGTCTGGCTGATCTCGGTGGCGGTCGGCTTGACGGAGCGGCTGGCGACGTCGATGTCCACGATCTTGAGTTGCGTGTCCAGCTTCTTCTGCGCGCCGCGGCCGTACAGGTCGTCGGAGTAGAGCAGCGCGGCGGTCTTGGCCTTCCTGCGGACCAGCTCCGCCACGATGGCCGCCGTGCTGTCGGTGGAGTTCGGGCCGAGCTTGAAGACGTACCGGCGGCTCTCCACCGGGGTGGTCACCTCGTCGGCGGCGGCCAGCGCGATCGTCGGGATCTTTTCGTCGTTGATGGTCTTGGCGGCGCCGACCACGCATTTGTCGCAGGCGCCGGTGATCACTGCGGCGACCGCCGGGTCCTTGGCGAACGCGCTGATGTTGCGCAGCGACGCGGTGGGGTCCGACCGGTTGTCCTGGACCCGCAGGACCAGCTTCCGGGAACCGAGCACGCCGGAGGCGTTGATCTGCTCGACCTTGAGCTGCAGCCCGCGTGCGTACGCGAAGTCGGTAGCGGCCAGGTCGGCGCCGATCACGATCTGCGTCGTGTCGCCGGTCTCGGTGTCAGAGTCGCAGCCCGTCAGCGCGGTGACGACGAGCGCCGATGCAGCCACGGACGCCGTCAGACGGCGGGGGAGCCTCACTGCGGGTGCCTCCTAGGGGGCGGAACCCGGGATGAAACCATCCCGGTGAACGCTAGATTGTCCGGTGTGGACCGCGCGAACACGGACAGTCCGTCCGTCCGATCGCGCCAAACCTTGCCAACGTGAAGGTCCCTGGTCAAGCTGCGCCGCAAACGGTCAACGGGATGACTTTCCCACATAGTGGTTGGAATCTTGATGGATCAGCGTCACTGCACGGACACGGAAAGTCGCGATGATGACATCCGCGCACTTCAACCCCTACGCTGTGTTGATTGTCGAGCCGAACGGTTGATTGTCATCGTGCCGTGAACGCTGTTTCCGGAATGCCGCAGGCTTCCCAAACCATCTCCGCTTCTGATGAAATCGCGGCCGTGCCGCGTGTGGCACGAGCCCTGTCGCGTGGATCGGCTATTCCCGGGCGGCAGTATCGGGGTGGGCGAAGAGATGCGGGGATGACCAGCGAGGAGATGTCGTGAGCACCGGTTCTTCGACCCAGGCTTCGACCTACCCCGCCCTTGCCGCTGGCGACCCGGTTGGAAGCAGCGTGGCTGCCGGGCGCCCGAGTGGCGCCGGAACGCGCGAGCGGCGTGGGCGCTTCCCACGCCTGCGGGACGCGCGCATCAGATCCAAACTTGCCCTGATCCTCTTCGTGCCGCTGCTGGCCGTGCTGGCGCTCGCCACCGTGCGGCTCGTCGACGTCGGCGGCCAGGCTCTCGACGCCCGCCAGGTCGAGGACCTGACCCGGCTCTCCACCGACGTCTCGGACCTGACGCAGTACATCCACAAGGAACGGATGGCGGCGGCGGAATTCCTCGCGACGCCGGGTGCCGCCGCGGACAACTACAACGCGGTGATCGCGCTCAGCGACCAGCGGATCCAGCGGTATACGACCGACCGCGGCGCGCTGGACGACGCCCCAGCTGCGGTGCAGGCCCGGCTGGAGCGCATCGACGGCCACCTGCAGACGATGAACGCGACCCGGAAGAAGGTCACCGACCGCGACGAGATCGCCGTCTCCGAGGTCGTGCTGCGGTACGGCGTCGTGCTCACCGACCTCGTCGGCTACGGCGAGGTGCTCAGCCAGTACGCCGGCGAGGGCACGGTCGCCGACAGCCTGCGCGCCGCGTCCGCGTTCGCCCGGGCCAAGGCGGGCACCGCCGAGCAGGAAGCGGTCGCCTACGCGGCCCGCGCCTCGGGCGACGTCAGCGCCGAGCAGCTCGCGGTGCTCACCGCCACCGAGACCAGCCAGCAGGAGGCGTTCGAGAGCTTCGCCCTGGTCGCCACCCCGCAGCAGCGCGCGCTGGTGGACAACACGGTCACCGGCGACGCGATCAACCTGGCCGACCAGTACGCCGGCCGGCTCAACCGGTCCGACCCGATCCTCCCGCTCGAACTCACCCAGTCCTTCGGCGCGGTCGTCGACCTGATGCGCTGGGCCGAGCAGCGGCTCGAGGCGCAGGCCCTGCAGCAGGCCACCGACGAGAGCTCCGCGGTGGGCCGCCAGGCCGCCCTGGAGGCCGGCCTGGTGCTGCTGACCCTGATCATCGCCGTCGCGCTCGCCGTCGTGCTGGCCCGCTCGCTCAACCTCTCGCTGCGCCGGCTCCGCGAAGGCGCCCTGGCCGTGGCCAACCGCGACCTGCCCGACGCGGTCGCCCGGCTGCGCGACGTGCGCAACCTCGGCGACGGCGGCGCCGACGACATCGTGCGGCAGGTCCGCGACCCGATCCGGCTCAACAACCGCGACGAGATCGGCCAGGTGGCGCAGGCGTTCAACGTCGTGCACCGCGAGGCGGTCCGGATCGCGGCCGAGCAGGCCGCCCTGCGGACCAGCGTCTCGGCGATGTTCCTCAACCTGGCCCGCCGCTCGCAGAGCCTGGTCGACCGGATGATCGGCGAGCTGGACCAGATCGAGCGCGGCGAGGAGGACCCGAAGCGGCTCGCGCAGCTCTTCGAGCTCGACCACCTCGCCACCCGGATGCGCCGCAACGACGAGAACCTGCTGGTCCTGGCCGGTGCCGACTCCAGCGCCCCGCGCCGCGAGGACGCCCTGGTGGTCGACGCGCTGCGGGCCGCGCAATCCGAGGTCGAGCTCTACAACCGCATCGAGTTCGGCACGGTGGACACCGACATCTCGATCATGGCGGTCGCCGTCAACGACGTCGTCCGCCTGGTCGCCGAGCTGCTCGACAACGCGACCCGGTTCTCGCCGCCGAACACGGTGGTGGTCGCGGACGGCCGGCGCATCCGCGACTACGTGGTGATCCAGGTCGAGGACCGCGGGCTCGGGATGTCCGAGGAACAGATGGACTCCCTGAACCGGCGGCTCGCCGAGACCCCGGACGTCGACGTGGCCGCCTTCCGGCTGATGGGCCTGGCCGTGGTCAGCCGGCTCGCCAACCGCTACGGCATCCGGGTGGAACTGCGCGCCAACATCGAGGGCGGCACCATGGCCCAGGTGATCCTGCCGAACCACATCGTGGTGCTGCCGCACAACCGGCCGCTGGACCCGCCGAGCCGCGGCAACCGCCAGCTCGACGCGGCGCCGGCCAGCTGGAACGACCCGATGCCGCTCGGCCGGGGCAGCGCGGCGACGGCGACCCTGCCGGCCATCGCGCCCGAGCCCTGGGGGCATCGTGCCGACGACGGCATGCTCCGGGCCGCCAGCGGCGCCTTCCCGACGATCACCCCGCAGCAACCGCACCAACCGCCGCACCCGCAGCTTCCGGTGCAACCCTCGCAGGTGCCGGGCATGCCCACCCCGGACCGCCCGGCGCTGCCCAGGCGCGGCGAGGGCGCGCCGACCACGGATCGGCCGCCGCTGCCGACCCGGGTCCCGCAGCCGGCGGATCCCGCGCCGGTCAGCGCCCTGGGCTCCGGTGCCACGAGCTCGCCGACCATGGCGTACCCGACCATGAAGGCCGCGGCGCCCGACCGGCAGGTGCAGCAGAGCTTCGCACCGGCCGCCGGTTTTGCCATGCCCGACGGCGGCACAGTGCCGGCGGCGCAGCGGCCGGCCAGCCCGAGCCCGAACGGCTGGGGTGCCGCGCTCGCCGCGATGCCGCCGCCGCCCCCGCCGCCGGCCGCGCAGGCCGAGGACCGCGGCGAGACCTCGCCGATCTTCCTTGAGATGCAGCAGAGCTGGTTCAAGGGACACGACGGGCCGATCTCCGAGGAGTGGAGCATGCCGACCGCGGGCTACGCGCCCCCGCCGAACCAGCCCCAGTCCTTGCTCCCCGCCGCGACAGCCGCCGCGGCGGCCCCGACCTCGGCCCCGGCCCCCGCACCGGTCTCGGCGGCCCCCGCACCGGTCCCGGCTCCCGTCGCCGCGGCCTCCGCACCGGCACCCCGTCGGGCTCCGGCCGGGCCGCCGGTTCCGGTCTCCCCGGCCGCCCGGACAGAATCGAATAGCTACCCACCCCCGAACGCGGGGCAGAATGGTTCGCGACCGGCGGACGCCGGTCCGGACAGCGGTGCCCAGGTGCCCCGGCCACGCAAGTCGGCCGAGGATGCCTGGCGCACCGCCGCCGACGACGGATGGCAACGGGCGATGGCCGCGGCGGAACCCGCGGTCAGCGACACGACCCGTTCCGGACTACCCAAGCGGGTGCCCCAGGCCCAGCTCGTCCCCGGTGGCGTGCAGAGCAGCCCGCGCAACCAGAACCGTCGCAACCCGGATGAGGTACGCGGCCTCCTCTCCGCGTACCACCGCGGTGTGCAACGTGGGCGTACGGCCGGCAGTGAAGAAGCTGCCGCGGACGCCCCAGCTCCGAAGGAGAACGGACAGTGACCAGGACCCCCACCATGCAGGACATGGGCTGGCTGCTCAGCAACTTCGCCGACAGCGTGGCAGGCATCGCGCACGTCGTCGCGGTCTCCGCCGACGGCCTGCTGTTGGCCTCGTCGCGGGACCTGCCGGCGGACCGTGCGGACCAGCTTGCCGCCATCACATCCGGCGTCGTCAGCCTGACCGACGGTGCGTCGCGGATGTTCAACGCCGGCGAGGTGCAGCAGACGATCATCGAGATGGACAGCGGATACCTCTTCCTGATGTCGATCAGCGACGGCTCGTCGATGGCCGTGCTCGCGGCGCGCAGCTGCGACGTCGGCCAGGTCGGCTACGAGATGGCCCTGCTGGTCGAACGGGTCGGCGCCGCCCTGGTGCCGGCACCCCGCGAGACCGTGTCGCACCAGGGTTGACCTGGCAAAACACCAGTCGCGACCGCACGCTGACGCACGCCGGAAGGAGGTGACCGCACGATGGCACAGCCACATGACCCCCGGGGCAACCTGGTCCGTCCGTACGCGGTCACCCGGGGCCGGACGGAGCCGCGCCGCGACATCCCGATCGAGGCAGTCCTGGTCGCCAGCCAGGCTGCCCTGCAAGAAGCCCGGTTCGCCGGGCATGACAAATACCGCATCGCCGTGCTGTGCGAGCCGCGGGCGCAGTCACTGGCCGAGATTGCTGCATACAGCAGGCTCGCGCTGGGAGTAGCTCGAGTGCTGGTCGCCGACATGGTCGCCGACGGGCTGTTGACGCTGCACAGTGCCGCTCCCAAAGAAGGCTTCACGGAGCGGATGGATCTGCTGGAAAGGGTGTTGAGTGGACTTCGCAAGCTCTGAGCGGGCGGGGGCGCAACCCAAGGAGATCACCTCCGCGAAGATCGTCATAGCCGGCGGCTTCGGCGTGGGCAAGACGACCATGGTCGGTGCGGTCTCCGAGATCGAACCGCTGACCACCGAGGCAGTGATGACCTCGGCGGGCCAGGGAATCGACGACGCGTCCAAGGTGCCTGGCAAGGAGACCACCACGGTCGCCATGGACTTCGGCCGCATCACGATGGCCGACGACCTGATCCTGTACCTCTTCGGCACGCCCGGCCAGACCAGGTTCTGGTTCATGTGGGACGAGCTGATCAGGGGCGCGGTCGGGGCGGCGGTCCTGGTGGACACCAGACGGATCTCCGACGCCTTCGCGCCCCTCGACTACTTCGAGAACCGCCACCTGCCGTACCTGGTGGCGCTGAACTGCTTCGACGGCGCTCCCCGGTACGAACCGGAGGAGGTCCGCGAGGCCCTGGCGATCGCGCCGCACGTGCCCCTGATCATGTGCGACGCCCGGCACCGCGACTCGGTGAAGACGGTGCTGGTGGGCGTCGTGGAACACGCGATGGCCACGCTGGTCGCCGAACAGGGCAGGGGATTCCCGGCCACGGTGGGCTGAGGCCGGTCCAGGCATCCGCGACGGCCCGCCAGGCGGGGGGCCGTCGCGCCCGCCTGCGCGTGTCGGCTTGGCCTAGATCAAGGGCTCCAGGGTCAAGGGCTTCCTTGCCACGGTCCGTGCGTGGTGCTGACCGTCGCTCCCGCGGGGACCGGGCGAGGGCGGCCATTCGCCTAGCGGCTCATGAACAGCCACCCTCACCCTGCCAGGTCCGTGCATGGACAAAACCGAAATATCCGCCTGTGGCACTCGGTGCGGACGATCCGAGAATCGCGCAAGCGGCTGGCTGACGACCATGGGTCGCCTCCCTAGAGCCGCAAACCGCCACCAATCGCCCGAAGTCCTGCGCGCCCCAGGGAATCTTGGAGCGCGAGGATCTTGCCGCTGGTTGCGCGTCGCCATGTCCCACCATCGGCCCCGGCGGCTTCTCGGAACTACTCCCCGCAAGCGCCACACCTCACCTGATCTGGCGGCAGTCCAGCTGATGGACCCCGATCCCGCCCACCGGGCACCGCCACCACATTCCGGGCATCCCGTCCCACATCCCGGACCACAACCTCGCATAATACCCCATATCGCTGCCGGGCTCCGCGACCTTGTTGCGTGCGGGCGCCGAGCAGACCGTTGCGCACCAAGGTCTAAAACACCCACGCGGAACCACATCCGACACGCACCGAACAGGCGACCCGCGCACCGGAGAAGACACCCCGCCCCGCACTGCACCACTTTGTGTCACCCCGCACGCCGCACGCCGCACGCCGCACCCCGCACCCCGCACGCCGCACCCCGCACCCCGCACGCCGCACGCCGCACGCCGCGCCCCACCAGCCGCCGACCACCCACGCCACGAGGAACCGGAGCACCGCACCCCACCCTGCCGTAGCTGCACGTCACCCTGGCCGGTGTTGCCGACAGCAAGCGAGGCGCTCCCGAACAACGCTCGGAGCGAACCGGAGCGCTTCAAGATCTGCCCCGAGCGCCGGCACGCCTGCAGGCCCTCGCTGGCACCTCAGCACTCGGCCACCCAGGGGCCGCTCTACGCCGCCCCGGCGAGGCACTGCGTTGAGATCTTGGTAACCAGTGGCCCTCCTGAGTGTTGTTCGGGAGTGCCTCGCGTGCTGTCGGCAACATCCGTCAGGGTGACGTGCCGGTCCAGCAGGGTCGGCTGTGGTGTTCCGGCTTCCCCAGGCTCACTTCGGCTACGCGATCGGGTAGTGCCGGCCCGCTCGCCTCCGGGGCTCTTCTCATTCGGGTGGGTGGTTGGTGGGGGTTTGCGGGGGTGTAGGCGAAGGCTGGGGCTGCTGGCTGTGTGGCAGCGACCGCGGCCGTTGGACCTTGGTGCGTAGCGGTCTGCTCGGCACCTGGGTGTATCAAGGTCTGCAGCATGTGGTTGGCCGGGTGAGGGTTGGGGCTGCTGGCGGTGCGGCAGCGACCGCGGACGTTGGACCTTGGTGCGCAGCGGCCTGCTCCACACCCGTGCGTATCAAGGTCGCGGAGTCCGGCGGCGATATGGGAGGTTATGCGAGGTCGTGGTTCGGGGTGTGGGACGGGATGCCCAGGATGTTGTCGCCGCTCGCTGAAGACTGACCCCCGGTGGGTTTCTGAAAATTGACCCCTCCTTTCTGTGATCTTGGAGGGTGTTGACTGTGGAGAACTGGGCAGAGATCCGTCGGTTGCATCGGGCGGAGGG
>Ga0307515_10001811_pt1 | contig 47686 bp, 43 predicted proteins | sample 17_EM_MG_FD_194513 | JGI IMG/M metagenome (GOLD analysis project Ga0307515, IMG submission 194513) | Populus trichocarpa ectomycorrhiza microbial communities from riparian zone in the Pacific Northwest, United States - 17_EM | ecosystem: Host-associated > Plants > Roots > Unclassified | place... | reverse complement strand
GGGCCAAGTGCATCCACATACATTGTTGAGCATGGGCAACCTCGCTGCGGGATACCAGGGCCAAGGGCGGTGGAAGGAGGCTGAGGAGCTAGAAGTTCAGGTGATGGAGATGAGAAAGAGAGTGCTGGGCCAAGAGCATCCAAATACATTGTCGAGCATGGGCAACCTCGCTGAGGGATACCGGAACCAAGGGCGGTGGAAGGAGGCTGAGGAGCTACAAGTTCAGGTGATGGAGACGAGAAAGAGAGTGCTGGGCCAAGAGCATCCACATACATTGTGGAGCATGGACAGCCTCGCTGGGGGATACCAGAACCAAGGGCGGTGGAAGGAGGCTGAGGAGCTAGGAGTTCAGGTGATGGAGACGAGAAAGAGAGTGCTGGGCCAAGAGCATCCAGATACATTGATGAACATGGGAAACCTTGCATCCATGTTTAAGTCACAAGGTCGGAGGGATGAAGCTACTACCTTGTTGGAACAAGTAGTAGCTCTTTTACCGCAGAGACTCGGCGAAGACCATCCGCACTCGAAGTTATGGATCGACACTCTGAAGGAGTGGAGAGATAATGGAAACGCTGTATCCACCTGATTCTACAAAAATTTTGTTTAAAGAGATGTACGCTTTCGCCTCTCCTAATCAGTTGAATGTTCTGACTAGTCAGCTGTCGAACGAAAGCTATATAGTCATCAGATGAAAATTATTGCGCTGTCGTTATTATGCCACCTACTGCTCGCATTCGATCAAGGATATTCACTACGGTAACTTGCGGTGGTTCTATAGGTTTTATTATATGTTTTGTTTCATATTTCATATTTGTTGTTTGTGTGACGCATAATTTGTTTTGTTTAATCATACTGACTGTATTCACTCTATCTAGAGTATGGCAGTGGCTTACGATTTCGTTCATCATCTGAAGAACCTATGTTAGAGCTTGTGCTTGACATTATATTTTTTGTCTTTACAAGGTTTGATATTAGGAACATTATAAATGATACCCTAATCACCTACCGGAACTTATAATTACATTTGTGCAATACCTCGTTCAATTTACAGCGTACAGAGGAATTCGACTACCGCATCCCACAATCTCTCTCCTATTCAGCGTGATAACGGGGCCTTATCTAACGTTGGCTTTCTGACGGAAGGCTAATTCCCGGATACTTGGCCTCATTGGATATAGCGTCGTTGATCTCTCGTTGCTAAGTCTTCGCTTAAAAGCTAACACGTGGGAAGTCGGATGTAATCGCATCTCAGAATCGAGAGTTTATGACTCTGATGAAGGATTCTACCGACTGTCGCGGTCAGTAAGCCCCCGAAGTGACAGACTTTCGTCCATGTACAAGAGCTGCTGCTAAGGCAACTTTCATCAAGGTACCGCAATAAAGGAGATGATACTCAGGTCAGGCAGTAGAACATCGGACACCCCTTTCTGGTAATGAATTTTGCGGTGAGAGCAAGGTGTTGAGTCACTGTTGAACAGGGATGAAGCCAAAAGCGAAATTAAAGCATACTACTGTATTTGTTCCGCTTTCTTTTGACATTCAAGCTGCATTTTACCCGACATGACATGTGGCGTTCTCATACCTTACCAGCCCACATGGGAGCTTGCCAGAAAAGAGCTTCCGATCTTCTACAGCCCGAGCCGAGTGCATTGTAATGATAGCTGGTGCCATCTACTCCTAAACAGGAAGGCGGCAGTTGGGCGGCTACACTAAACGGTCCTATTAGTGTCTAAGTTCATGTTCCGTACGCACGTGCTGAAGCCGGGCAGCAACGCAATGTATGTACTCGATACAGGCCTTCGGGGAAGTAATACAGCGCCTCCCAACACGGACATTTTCATGATTACTGCCAGAGGAATTTCAAAAGTGCACCTACTGTTGTCATTCTTAGCACCTGTACCGAGCGCAACTATACATACTACACGGGGCGGTGAGGACAGTGCCATTTTGACCTAATAGAAAATTAATTTTGAAGATGCGCCTCCCAAATTACATGTTTTTTTAAGAAATAGCCGAGCTCGCAATGACAGGTTCTGACGTAGATGCTCACATACAGGTTGAGGAGTACTTATACCCTGAGTAGAGTCATTCAGTCCTGGTAGGCGCCATTAATGAATAGAAGAACTGGCGGTCTGCGTGGCTGCGACTAGAAAGATAAAAATTTGATACTTATGTTTGCCTCCCTGAACGGTTTAGACAACAAACACCCCCGCCCCGATGGAAACCCTTGGTGATACACTGTCCATCTGACCGCTAATTCCTTTTATAGACAGTTGTACTTACTCTTCTAAATGGGCTGTATTTGGGGAAACAAACCTTCTTACTCCTTGATGTTGTAATCTTGCTGTAAGGTATAGTAGTCTCTACCGATAACGTTTTGTTCGCTCCTACATATGATATCACTCGACCCACAAGTGGAACTGTATGATACTATAGTACGTAGGGGAGAACCGTGTGTAGATTCTATGATACAGTGGAGAGAAGGAGAGAAGGAGAAAGACTCGATATATTTACAGAGGATGATCGGAGAAAATCTTGATGCTTCGCCACTCTGGGTCACTTGCCATCGGATATGTAACACTGTATGTTGCATGAGGACCTGCATCGTGAGCCTCAGCTCCGTCTGAAGTCTCAGATCCGATTACTGGCTCGTATGCAGTTGGTATTTTGTATGAGAATATGCATAGTCTGTATCAGGAGAGCGGCTCATATCTAGATAGTTCAAACGGATATGCAAACAGATTTGGATACGGATACGGATATGGATAAGGATATAGATATGGGAATCTGTATATATACGGGCCTTGGGCCCTCGAGATCAGTTAATCAACAAGTCTTTCAAGCATTCAAAGTAACACCGTATGTTGAAAGTAGAGATAGAGAAGCTTGATTTTACTATCTAAGACGGCCATAAAGGCCATATATATACGGTAGTCCATGTACGAATGCGTACGTACTCATCTATGTCTGGAGACGGCTGAACACCGTCAGCTCGTATGAATAGCAGCCCAGTAAGCAGTACCAAGGCTGAAATCTTTTTATGCAATACCGTATCTACCCATTACTATGCATTGGCATAAACGACGGCATATATTAGTATTAACTTTCACATACACCGACAAGTCAGAACATACCCCAGGAACCATTTTGTGCTGTAGCTAAGGTACGAAGAGGAAACGGAAAAGACTAATTAGCTTGCCGAGCAGAACCGTTGGATAGTAGAACAATACAAAACAACTGAGATAGGGAGAGGTTCTACTGTGGATAATCGTATTGGCCAAATACGTACGATATAATTCACTCTTTCACGCAATGATAACAAGATCTGTCTAAGTACCGCACTTGAATAACACTCTCCAAATCGTATACCGGTGAAGACAAGACTATTGACATATCTTCCTCCTCTGTCGAACCAGTACTTTAAACAACCCTCTTGATCGCCCTATAATTCAATATATCAATATCAAACGACATCCCGGAATATCCGCTCGAAAGAGGTTGTTCCATGTCCGGTGGTGGTGGCAAGTGGCAAGTAACGCAGAGTGGCAAAGGCAACAAAATTTTCCTCGATGATTCTCGGTATATCAGTCGAGCCATTCTCCTCCCCTGCCTTCTGAGTATCATAGAATCCACGCACACCATTCTCCCCTATATGTCGTTATGAAGTTGTTGCATGTGTACCGGCATCGTGAGTCTCAGCTCCGTTTGATGGCTTGTATGAAGATGGCGGATTGTATGAGGATATGCATGGCTTGCATCAAGATTAGGATGATGCATCTCATGTCAGATAGTGCATACGCATACGCATATGGGACCTTGTACATATACGGGTCTCCGGCCCTCCAGAGTCAACCAAGTCAATCAACAAGCCTTTCCAGCATCCAAAGTAACAGAAGTTGTTGCTTATATAAGGATCAGGTGGTATATATAGTCTGTAGATAGCCGGCGCTCCTCCTATTCCCTTAGAAATCACACATCACGACTGCTATACCATCTACCATCCGCTCGCCACGCCCGCTACATTCAACAGAAGTATTGAATTGGCGCCCGAGTGATAGTTAGTAAAGATCTATCCAATCTGGCCGCAGCAGACCGCCAGAGGCTACCTGCCGCGCATACTGTGGTATCGCGTCCGGCAAAATATAGGGTCCGTCCGAGTAATAGCCTCTCAAGATCTGACTGAGGAAAGCCACTACATTGGCAATCGTCTCTTTCCCATCCACACCTTTTACAGTAGAGTACATCATCTTGAAACCGTGGCATGCGCGAAATCGCACTCGTCACTACCCATGAGGTTTGAGTATCTTAAGAGCCAAGAAATTCCAAGAACAAAGCTCTCGATACTCACTTCGCCACCGATACGAGGGACACCCTGCAGCTGTAGCCCCAATCCATCGGGCGCCATCATCATCTATCGGTTGTCAGCATTCTCCCGCAAAACACCCTCTTCTTGACCGCCTAACTTCCTACTTGTCGATGCTGCACAGGAATGCCACTCGTATCAGACTCAAACCCCGCCCTCCATCGCACAACTATGAACCCCGTTCCTCCGGTTGTAACTGGCTTGCACTTTTGCCCCGGCTCTGCCACTACCATTCCGCATAAAGTTACATAGGCTATAAATCCCTGTCTAACTTTGATGGTGATGATCTGGGGGAGTCTACAAGCGGGGTATTATCATTGTGGGCTGATCCCGACATCGTTTCTCATATTAGGCTTACCTCAAGGCTGCCCATGCATCGTTATATAGGCAGTAATATGAGGTATTTATGCCTCAGTGCGCAAAGAAACGCCGCGCACATTCCTAGTGCCGCTGGTTGCGCTCGCTGCGACTTGTGAAACCTCGGATCCTTATATGCTGTCAGCTGTTCTCGTTCGGGTTATTGTCAATGTGCACCATACATATTTTTACGTGCAAGGATTGTGTGTGTCACCTCTGGGGCTTGTGCATTAGTGTATGAACCTAAACCTTCCGAATATTCTTACTTGTGTTTGGATACTTGGCGTTCTTGGCAACAAAACTTTAATATTGAGCCGCAACCTATACTTGGTGCCTTCCTTGACTGCTCTGCCCAGATGCTAAAAAAATCAGTAAAATGACCAACATCTAGACAGTTGTAGAGTTTGTGAAAACCTTGTTATGTAGGAAAGTGTCGGCGGGGAAAGCCTTGTTGCTGTCACTGCAGGTGCGACGAGTTGCTAATGGAGACGGAAAAGAGAAGATGCGTATCTATGAATCTATGATGCCGACCGGATCATACCCTCCTTTACGATCAGTAGTGCGGGTTACAGTACGTGAAAGACATTCCTTAGCACGAACTTGTTTTTTCTGAGATGTTGCGGTCTTAGTGATGGAACACACGCACCTCAAAGTTCTCTCAACATGACTGCCCGTGCTACAACGATTAAACAAAATAGATGGAAATCTACTTTACACGATAGAGAAGAGCCTGGTAAACCGGGGGTGAATGCATCTCACCCCGCATATCCGGATATTTCTCCCGACCATTAGTAGCACAGTACCATCTCCACCTATATTCTGACGATTCGGTACCTCGATATCACTCAATTCCCGCTTCAGGTGCACCTATGCGTGTTCGCGAGGATTTAGGTGAAAATAGTTACGTGGGTGGTCGGCAGTAGTCTTATTGTATCAATCATAAAGCCACTTTATTCGTTTGCAGTGTGGGGTTGTTGCATTATCTAGCAGGGTGGTAGCCAAGAGCGCTTTTGATGTACAAAATAATCCAGAGTAGGTATTTGTGAGGAATGTGATAACTCGAGTGCAGGAACGGATTTGTGAGGAAACGGTATCAGTGGCCCGATTTCTATCTCCTATGCAACCCCGCACGTATGTTTCCAACACTTAGGCGGTCAAACGCTTATCAAGTGCGTGAGATACTGCCTGTTACCCGATTGGTGATTTGTTACGCTATAACTTCTCCAAATCTCGTTAGTTTAGTCTGAATACGCTAGTGCACACCCCAGTCTATCAACAGGAGCACTTTATGCCATATCATGAGTGTTGAATTCCAATCAGAACGTGTGCGTTCAAACGCTACAAATTGTATGTGTGTACGATCGAGCTATAGTTGGCATCATTACTGCCTAACGGTAAAACCGGCGGCTCCCCCTCGCAGCCTCAATATTTCACTGCCTAATTGCATTCGTTCTGTGCTCTGGCATGCTTCGTTCTCTCGTTACTAGACTATACAAGGCTCTGACGAAAGCCGGTGGTTTTACAAGTTGTAACGGGGTTGCAATTCCAAAAATCAACCGCTCAATTAAGTTCACGAGTTTTGCTTTAATCGCAAAGTGTATGATACAAAATTTACACATAACTTATAGTTTCTTCAGTTCCCTATCTTAGATTTGCGATAGCTATAGTTTCTACTAAGTAGCTGTAGAACAATGCAACTTTTATCCTTCTTTCTACACTTTCCACAGTTCGCTGATAGAATTTCGAGATATCGGAGATTTTGAATGGTAAGTGGATTTGCAAGCAGTGAACGATATTTTTCGTATAAAACATCCCGTGATTAGTGTATAACTTATCGTCTTGATGGAGCTTGAAAGCTTAGTTTAAAAGACTTCGTGGGCTCGAAACCAAACCGTCGGCCAACTCCGAGTACTTTGAGGTATAAGAAGCGGCTCTACACTCTGTCGGTTTATCACACTTCCAAACCCCACTTCTCCTGGCAACTCCATCGAAACCAGGTCCAGCTTGTGAGCAATCCAACACTAACTATGGAATCGACAGGTATGCCATAGTAACCCTGGATAGTTCCGTATGAATGCTAATTCATCCTGATCTCTCAAAGGCCTCGGATTGGCCATTGCCGGTCTCGCTGGCCAGCTCAACAGCGTAGGCATAGAGGGCTACAAGCTACTGTCATCGACCGCACAACCGCTTGGACGAGACTACCAAGTCCTTGCTCTCATGCTCGATGCGGAGAAACGATACCTTGAGAAGTGGGCTGAAGCCTGGATCCATAGTCAAACTGGAAAGACGATTGACCCCAGCCACCAAAATTATCGTCTTGCTATGACCACACTGGCACAAATCTCAGCGCTCTTTGCCCAGCTCATTGAATACAGCTCCCGGTATGGCATCAACTGCGACAGTAGTCCAAGAAAACGCGATATCCTCCGCGGTCTAATACCCATGCCGTTCCGGCGGCTCTTTGTGTCACCACACCGTCATCCAGAAAGGCTCCTGCCTAATCAGTCCGGGCTTGACCGGGGTAGTATCAAGCTTCTTATCAAACCCGGCCTACTGAGTTTAGACCAGATCAAGCCTAATCTGGAGAATGAAGTCTACCGATTAAAGAAGAGCGCAGAAGTACTTCAGAAGACTCTTCCAGCTAAGCGAAAGCTGCGGTGGTCTGTGGTCGATGCGGACAAATTCGAACATCTGATCGTGCAGTTGAAAGACCATAACGAGACTCTGAACAAGATTCTTCCACTCGACTCCAACTCGCAATGCTTAAGTGGTCTGTTTACTCTTCTTGAGTTCTTATCAAGTGAAGTTAGGCAGCTGATAATATTCAAGGAAATCTTCACTCCATCTCATCCTCGTTCGCAATTCCTCTACAACTTCCCTTCAGCCGCAACGATCGGTTCTGCGGTAGGGAGGATATAATCAACACACTCCACTTGAGTCTCGGTGGAAGTGCACCGACTGAATATGGGGACGAAAAACGTCCATCGACTCCTAAAGTTGTGGTTCTTCATGGGATTGGGGGTATCGGCAAATCATCCATTGCACTAGAATATTCCTTTCGATACTCAAAGTCATACTCGGCCGTTTTATGGGTTGATCTCACTAGCGCTACATCGCTCTCCCGGACAGCACGAAGTATCGCCGAGCACCTTGTTGCACACTATACGGGACGAGGGTTATCATATGAAAGTATCGCTTCGACCCTAGGACTGAAAGGCTTGCTAGATTTGAAAGGACAAATTGCCACCGATGAGGCCTCAGAACTTCGAATATCAGGTGCGGTTAAAGAGTGGTTAGCGGCGGAAAAGAATGAAGAATGGCTTCTTATATTGGATAATTATGACGATGTCGATGCAGTTGACCTACACAGTATCTTGCCAGCTTGTAGTCACGGGAATGTCATCATCACGTCTCAGAAGAGCAATCTTGAGGTGGTGGGGAAGACAGTGGTAGTCAATACGATTAACGAGCAGTCAGGCATCATGCTACTGTTGAAGTGCGCCAACAAAGCCGAGGTCACAGCCGATGGTATGTACCAGAGAAGCATTTCTAGGCACAGACTAACTTCAGCATAGAGAACTATAATATGGCAAGACAAGTGGCTTCGGAGGTTGGATTCATGCCGTTGGCATTAACCCAGGCTGGGTCATATATTTCACGGATGAAAATACCATTTCAGAAGTACTTGGCTTCACTGGACGAAAAAGTTAGAGCAGTTGAGATCCCAGAGAAACCATTGGACCCTGACTATACGAACGTGAACCGAACCATTTCTTCGACCTTGGAAATCTCTTTTGCCTCACTTTCGCGTACCGCTCAGGAGATACTTTTGTTGTGCGGGTTTCTAGCACCAGATGATATACCAGATATTTTATTCGACAAGGAAGGGAAACCTCCTTTTGATTGGGTGCGAGAAGGTACAGACAAATCCCCCACATCTGAATGCTTCCGACTGACTTCGGGCAGGAGATAAATGGCTCGCTGACTCACTTGGGGAGCTCTTTTCATTCTCCCTGGCAACACGCAAAGCATCGGGTGATTCCTTCTGGGTCCATCCGATGGTGCACGCTTGGGCTCGGGATCGGCTCGATACTCCATGCAAGACACGGAAGGCGGAAGAGGCAATTATTCTTTGCGGTCGGTTGCACCCGCAACACAGAGCTAAAACCCCATCCCAGTCGGCCTTCGAAAGACGAATATGGTCACACATAGAGTTCGTCCAGACAAGTTTGAAATCACTTCCAAGGCTGTCAAACTTTTTAGGTCAAGGTGAAGTTCTCTTTAACGCAGCTACAAATATGGGACACCTATATGCAAATCACGGACTTCACAGTCATGCGATATATCTGCTTGATTGGGCTCATGCTAGTCAGGAACATTTTCTGGGTGAAGGACACGCGTCGACTCTCTCAACGACAGACTCTATCGCCACAGCATTCTATAAACAAGCAGAGTATGACAAAGCGATAGAGTGGTACAGACGCGCATATGATGTCAGAGAGAAGACCCTCGGAAAGGACCACAAATCCACTCTCCGCACTGCCGACAACGTGACCGCGGCGTATTGGCAACAAGAGTGCTACGATAAGGCGATGGAGTGGAACCGGCGCGCTCTAGATAGCAGGGAGAAGACCCTCGGAAACGACCATGCTGAAACTCTCAAAACTGTCCACAGCATTGCCCGGTTGTTCCATTACCAAAGGCAGTACGAAAATGCGCTCGAATGGTACAGGCGCGTCCTCGAAGGTTGGGAAAAGATCCTCGGAAACGACCACTCAGACACTCTCCTCGTCGTCCGCAACATGGCCTTGATATTCTATGAACAAGCGCAATACGAGAAGGCGCTAGAGTGGAACCGGCGGGCGCTTGATCGTCACGAGAAAATCCGCGGAAAGGACCACCCAGACACTCTCGCCACCGTCCAAAACATCGCTTTGGTATATAATAAACAGGGACAGTACGCAACGGCACGGGAATGGTGCGGACGTGCGTTTAATGGGAGGGAGAAGACCCTCGGAAAAGACCACGCAGATACTCTCCGCTCCATGCACTACATGGCCAGGTTGTTACGTAAGCAAGGGCAGCAAGAGAAGGCGCTGGAGTGGTACGAGCGTGCTCTCGACGGCAGGGAGAAGAACCTCGGAAAGGACCACTTAGACACTCTTCACACCGTCAGCAGCATGGCCGTGGTATTTTATAAGCAAGAGGAGTACAACAAGGCATTGGAATGGTACGGGCGGGCCCTCAGTGGCAGGGAGAAGATCCTGGGAAATGACAAACCCTCCACCCTCCTCACAGTACACAATATGGCCTTAGTGTTTTATGACGAAGGGAAATACGAAAAGGCGCTGGAATGGTACCAGCGCGCACTCCATGGCCAAGAGAAGATCCTCGGAAAGAACCACCTAGACACTCTCCACACCGTCCACAACATGGCCTTGGTGTTTAATCAACAAAGGCAGTACGGAAAGGCGCGAGAATGGTGCGAGCGTGCCCTCGATGGCAGAGAGAAGACCCTCGGAAAGGACCACCCAGACACTCTTTCCACAGTACACAATATGGGCTTAATTTTCTATACCCAACGGCAGTACGCGAAGGCGCGGGAATGGTACGAGCGCTCGCTCCATGGCCAAGAGAAAATCTTCCAAAAGGATCATTTGCATACTCTCATCACCATCCAAAACATAGCCTGGTTGTTCTATGATCAAGGGAAGTACGAATCGGCAAGGGAATGGTTTGGGCGCGCCCTCGAGGGCCGGGAAAAGACCCTCGGAAAAGACCACCGAGACACTCTTCACACCGTCCAAGGCATAGCCCGGACGTTCGATAAACAAAAGCAGTACAAGAAGGCGCTGGAGTGGTATGAGCGCGCCATGGATGGCAAGGAGAAAACCCTCGGAAAGAACCACCCATCCACTCGCCGCACCATCAAGTACATGGACATTGTGATGGACCATCTATCGATTCATGACAGCCTCATTTAACAACCCCAATTACCACATCTATTCAGTGCTGTCTCACGATCGTGTGGGATATTTTCGAATTCTCGAAGATTTCCATTCATAAGCAGAAATTTCCCACAGCGTATAGTCAACGATGATGCCTGTTCACAATTGCTTCTGTGTCACTGGCGGAGCGAAGGGTTCTTTCTGGTTGGCTCATTTCCGTTTTTCTATCTATTGACGCTATTTCTTTTGGCTTTGAATTCAGAGATTCTGTTGAAAGGGATGTTTCTTTCGATATATTGTCTACCTATGTTTTGGGTTCTTTGTCTGTGACGTTCTTGTATTTACCTCTTCCTTGGTCATTTATTCACTTTGGTTTCTGTCACGAGTCTCAGCACAAAGCATTTCTTTCGCTGGAAGTTGTTACGGTCGTGGCTTCGCTTTTTCGTCCGCATCTTTGTTGTACCGTCGCTATTAAGTCACGTGTGATTTGTTTTTGAAGCCGCCATTCTACTTTCATTTATCGTTGCTTAACCTCGCCTATATCTCTACTGCACCACTTCAGTTGCTCTATCTATCGTATTACGTCTTCCATGGAACTCATACTACCACTCGTTCCCACAATTCCGATCTTGTGACCCACAGAACACGATGTCGCTCCTCGCTGCTCTTACCTATATGCACATTTTTGTCCTCGACGCTGCGTTTATAAGGTTAGTAATAGGTGGATTGAGAGACGCAGAACTCTAGATATGCACAACCGCGTGTGAATGTGTTGCATACATACAAGTCGTGATAGCATTTACTCTGAGGCTTAGAAAATGTACCCAGTGTTCCTAAGCGGCCCGGCCGCCCACCCGACTTTTTAATTACCTGCAGGTTGATAAAGACACACCTACTGTAGTTTGTATCCCGGTGGAGTTGATGGAGTGTAGGATCAAACGTTGATACTTCCAATGATCGTGCGACAATATTACGCTGGAATCCCACTCGCAAAGCCGCCGCTAACGCTGGCCTGGCCGCTTAGGAACACTGAATGTACCCAGATGCTAGGGTGTTTGTAAGTAGCACACGGAAGCAATGAACTTCGTAGGTTGGCCGGGAGTAGAAGTAGTGTTTGCAAGGGCTCACATTGACCGCCTGGTTTTCAATAAAACAGCAAACCAGTCAGGCCCAGTCACTTCTGGGAGGGATCCTTGGCTTCAACCAATCCGGTCAAAGCTACATAAAACCCTGGATACCTATCTTGGCATAGGTTTCCACGGGTATCTTCAGATGCTTGGCGCTTAGCGGAAAAACGGTGGATATCCATAACTATTTTCCGGTATCTATAAGAGTGAGAAATGATGAACTATATAAGGTCCGTGATATCAGCTGTGGTATTGTATACAAATTACCCACTGGCAACTCCGATCCGCTTAGCATGTCTTTCAGCAGTGGATTGCTTGAAGTAAAGGGAAAAGGCCGGGAGAGTAGAGATTAGAGACTGTTGCATGTGTACCTGTATCGTGAGTCTCAGGTCCGTTTGCTTGGATTGTGAACCTAGCCCAGTTTGCTGGCTCGTAATCGGTTGGTGTTTCGTATGAGAATATGCGTAGTCTGTATCAGGAGAGCTGCTCATATCAAGATAGTGCAAACGCACATGCAAACGATTATGGATATGGATATGGGAGCCTGTATAAATATACCGGCCTTGGGCCCTCGAGATACCAGTCAATTAACCAAGTCATTCAAGCTTCCAAAGTAACAGAGACGGATGGTAGGTAAAATGAAGCTAGTAGAAGAGACGGAAGTACCGCCTGCTATTATGTACTTTGTTTCGGAGACTGTTAGCGCGTTGGAATTTGAGTTCGGAAAACGAGTCTTTGATATTTTTAGGTTGCATAAGTGATATGTGTAATTACTACTTTATCTAGAGATGTAAATGGTATTATAGTACATACCCAAAGCTTCCAGTTACCAGAGCAACATATGACTGCTAGCGGGTACCTGCTTACAATTAAGAATCTGAGGATTTAATCGGTTCTTTGAAAACTCAAAGGAAGCTAGCGGTACCTACATATATTAGAGCCTTTTAGAGGCGCGTCATTAGCTCCGGAAAAGATCGTTCTGTCGAAGTTCAGAACTATTACCCGTCTGCCTAATGCATGCACAAAGCAGTACTACAATGTCATCCTAAAAAAGAAATCACCCTTTAAAAATCAAAGTTCATATTTCTTCACATCACCAAGCGTAGAATAGAATTCACAAGCGCGTAATTTCCAGATAAACATTGCCGTATGTGAGCAATCACATTTACTACTACTGTCGTCGAAACTTTCTTAAAATGGTATGGCAAGCCTCCGGAATAGTAAAAGAATTACCAGCAGCCGTTCCTATGAGGACAGACCAACCTACTATATGAGAAACAATAGAAACACCACCAGTAGATGGACCCGAGAGTGCTGCAGAGCTCATACCAGTATATACGATTGACAAAACCGGTACCGTTACATGCCACAGGTGGACGTGCCTGAGATACTATCATACCACTGCATAGACACTTAGTTGGTGTGTTCTTCAACAGGGCATGGAATCTTAACCGCCCTACGGCCATTGGTCTACATGTATTCATGGAGTATATCTAGGCAACTGACGGAAGACACAGTTTCATAAGTCTTAGCATTATTCTACCGACGACTAGCTACGCAAGAGGCGTGAAGTCGTCAGTAGTGCAAGAATCATCGAGCGGGCGATAACGCTCCGGAAATGACTATTACTGCAACGGCGGTCTAGTGCGCCAAGCTGCAGGCGGGTGATATGACAAGAGCATCGATCGACAAACGGTGTTAAGCAAGCCAACTGGCAAGAAGTTGGCCGTAGCTAGAAACGGCAAGATAATAGTCAGTCAACGAAAGTGTATGTGTACCCCGTCAGAACCCAAGCGCACTTGGTGCACTTGCGGCCGTCGTAGTTTGTTGAAGTTAAGTATGCCTAGAAGGTAACTGATGCTAAGTTCATCCACGCTTACGGCTAGCTACTAGCGCACTAAGCGAGAATGGAGGCGCTAGCCAGGGTGGCGTTTCGCAAACTTAAACGGCCGTATAGTTTAGCGACATGACTACCGAAGGTGCTACCGACTGTCAATACCGGCGTCAGATTATGTATGTGCACCATTACCCAGGCTAGTAGTTTGTTGGCATTTTATTTTCCAATGGCTAGTGATATAGCCATGCGGATACTTACAATCCTAACGAGCACACGACCACCCAGAGACAAACAAAGAGTCAGGCACATCTCAAGTAGGCTCATGATGTAGATACGACCTAACAAAGAACGTGCACCTACCCAAATGCCTACACGCTTATCCCCAGCACGAAGTAGAAGCTGCATAGACTAAGCGTTCCAGGTAAAGAGATTACGTAGCAAGCTCAATTACATAGTACATGTCACCATCACCAGAGTCACTTAAGTGTTAAATAAGCGTTTTCAAATGTGATAGTGCGTGGATGACTAACACTAGCGGTGTGATTGGCATCTATCTACCACCATTAGTTTCAAACAGCATCAGCAATACTTAACTCAAAGTAACGTGTACCAGAATCCTGACATAAGCTAGATACAACTGCAGTATGTCCTCACGAGCTAGGAGCCCGCCGAAACTCATCAAATGCTCAAGAGCTCGTCAATGACTTTCACCATAATACCCCAACCAGCGATAATGACGACACACTAGGTAGGATATGTCCCCCTGAAAGTAGGGAGAAGTTTGTGTTTGAGAGTGAGACTAGGGGTCCAATGGGGGATGGACGTTTTACTTCTTTTCTTCTTCCTATGGTTTGCAGACTGATATAAATGGCGTCGACACATGTTTTACTACTTTGGGGATCTGTCATATGAGAGTTGATTTCACCCTACAACGTTCTACCGGCAAGAACGTCACCGGGAGCGATATCGATTGAACGAAGGGACTCTATGAGTCACTTAGATGCATATTTGGTTTATTTCTTTCTTATATAGGCCATTCCGGAGGTCTGTGCCCAAGATTGGAGGGAAAATTTAATGACATCCGAGTGAGAATTGATGCTCTCTGTAAGGGAGTCGGAAACGTGCTTCTTTAAAGGCACCGGAAAAGGCACAAAACAGTGCCTTTTCCTTCACTGAAAACGCATTTAAGTGCAAGAATTCGGTTAGGGGTTCTTTGTATTGCAGTAAAAAGCACCGTGAAAATAGCACTGAAATGGAACTACCCAATGCTTTTCCACCGTGCCTTTTTCCGCCTTGCCTTTTCTCTCTGCCTTTTCTCTATGCCTTCTCTTCCCGTGACATTTCTCCCCATGCCTTTTCTCCAGACCATTTCTCTCTGCACCTTTTCATATATATATATATATCCGTGCCTTTTCTCCTACATGCCTTTTCTTCTCCATGCCTTTTCTCCTCCATGCCTTTTCTCCTCCATGCCTTTTCTCCGTACCTGTCCCCTGCGCCTTTTTGTGCCTTTCACCTTCCAGTACTAAAATCAGTAAAGATCCTCGTCACTCCAAAGGCAGTGACCAAAGACAGCAACCACTGTCATTGATGTGTCCAGTGTTGGTGTAGTCAAGTAGTCAAGGGCAGCGTAGGAATAGTAGCGGTAGCGACACCGTGGTGGTGGTAGTGATTTGGTATACAGATAGTGCAGGTAGAGGAGGTGGCAATGGATGTTGTGAAAGGAAGGAAGGTGAGCAGCCGATCGAGAACCAAAATCGATCATTTGTAGCTACCCTTGAGCAGAAGAAAGGCACGCACACAATGAGACACTAATAAAGGCAATGCTGGTGGCGTTCTGGGTCATGAAAATGCACCATTTCAAAAGCATAGTGTAGAAAGTCATGGATTTAAGGCATCTTTGGTGGTAGTCCAGGACTTTCAAAAAGTCACAAGCCAAAAGGGCATGCAATAACAAGCAATAGTCATCACCATCAGCACCGTCCGACATCCCGTGTCCACCTTCCAAAAAAAACTTGCTATATATTATAGATCACCCTACCACCACCACCACACAACCACTTAACATACGTCCATCTCCAATACCTACTCAAACTTAACATCTAGTGGGGGGAAATATCAGTGAGTGCAAATTTGGATTCCACGTCAAGGTTTCGGCGGCGGCGGCGGTGGGGTGGTGACGACAACCGAAGTTACCACACAGGAGTTACCCACCCTGTTCGCAGATACGTCAACGATACTGAATCCACCGAATCTGCAGACGGGGCGGAACAATAATCTATATGAGGATTAACAAGGCCCTAATAACCCTAACCCTCCAAAGCCTCATTCTCACGACTCACGATGTCTACCGGCATTTGCTGAACAGAATATGGTGATGTCACAAAAAGTAATCGTACAGCTGTAAATCCTAGAAAAGCGAGATGGGGAAGTGTACATTTTTCTGAAGTCGAAATTGATCTCACTAGTCAGCGGGACTTGCCGTGACTTGAAAATCCGTAAGCTTCGCTATGCATATATCCATCGGGAGATCGACACAACAATCTGAAAATGCGAAATATTGCATGTTTCAAATCAATGCGTCGAGGTTTTTGTTTGACTCACACCGGCCAGCTAGATTTGGCAGCCGCCGGCTCAACCGGCGGTCAATCATGGAAGGATCAAGCCCCCCTCGTATATTGACAATAAAACACTAACAGTTTATCAATTTGTAGCCGACTGAAAAGCCGAAAGCCTGCACATTAAATTCTTCACACATCGCATGCAATAGCCTAACTACGTGTTCATATATACTTAAAATTCACTATGTGAGCCTACAACCCTGTTGTCATAATCGCTGCAAACCTGCTAAAAAGGTGGCGTCTCAAGTACACCCGGAACTTGTCAGTTTATATTCGGTACTTAGGTTCGGAGTATCAACAGCAAGTCCATTTTCAAAGTACTTTCCTACAACATTACCGGCCAAAGATACATTGCGGTGGCTTATTCTGTACATACTTTAATCTTAGTTTCGAGTACCTCACTCATGTTTAGCTGTTCTGGTAACCAAGACAGTAGAGTAGAATCGTTTCACAACTATGTGCCGTTTCTAATCAATAGCGCATAAATTGTAAGCATGGTGCAAGCATAATAATTTTGCAGAAAACTATCTCTTTCAATCACCAGTTCATCAGGTGGGTCTCAAAAGTGCACGATACCAATCACCCTAAGTTTAGAAATGAAGGAAAGAGCACCCGTGATTTCCGATCTGAACCACATAGCCGGAACTGAATCCCGGACACATGTTCAGTATCCCTACCTTCAAAGTCCAGTTGCCAGCGCATCCCGCACTGCGATGCATCCTGCAGATCCCTTCTTGTAGTGTGGTGTATATTTCTCATGCCAGCGCTCAAGTGATTCCCAAGTTAGAAGGAAGCATTAGAGTTCTTTGTCACTTTTATGACAATCACCGTAGACCCCGATACAAACACATGACATAGCCTCTTCTAAACCGAAGCAAAAACAATTTTGAACCAATCGCAGCCGATAGATATACTGAATCTACAAAATTGTTAGTATTATCCACTCTCTAATCGGTCAAACTCACTATTTTAGTATCCGTCATCCAGAATGGCGAACTTCGATTCAAACGCCCATGAAAGACTTCTCCCAACAAACCCTCATGCCAATCACCAGCGAAGAACCTTCCCCCAGCATCTGGGGGACGGGCTTATCGATACTTTTCCCCCCGCACAGAGGAGTTCGGATCAGAAACGAAACATGGTTAACTCAGAGCAAGATCGGTGGTTGCAAGAGTTGAAGGACAGAATGGGAATAATTCAAAACGTTAATAGCCATGGTATTTGCTCCAGAAAGTAAGCAGAAGCTTCTAATAGTGACTTCGGAGAAGCATACAAACGACCGGCTCCACCACCACCGCAGCCGCCACTTGTCATCAGCCCATTCCGCTACTCAGGCGGCGCAGCTTTTATTCCGCCCAATTTCCTCCCCGTCACTCCCAAACCACAGGCTCGATTATATGAATACGGCGATTGCAGTGAGACCCTACCCCTATCGGTCGCGGCAAGTTTTTCATCGCCGATAGGCCCAGCAATAGAGGTTCGCTCCCTCGCCGCGTTCACAAGTCAGCTATGTGACATCAGATTTATTGCTGAAGATGGAACACTGGATCTATCAATACCCCTTAAGGAACCTTGCAAGAACTGCAAAAGTCTTATGGAACGGATTCCGGGCACAGCAAGAATCTTGGCAGGTTCTGGAATGAGCGATAATGTGCATTGGACGGTGGAAAAGCGAGGAGGTAATGTTCACAACAAGCAGCTTCAGCACGCTTTGTCGGGATACAATGGCTTTTCGTACTCTGCGGCGTATGCAGCAAATGAGAACACGATTTATGAAACCTTAAAGGTCTGGACGTTGCAGAATGATGGGGCTCTTAGGGCGGATGTGAGGACCAATTTAGCTACTATGTGGCACGAGTTTATTGCTCCGTACCGGTAAGTACGTGGTAATCTCTCTTGTTGTGTATGCTGACACCCGGATCCTGTCGTTCGCAGCACAAACAATACCATCTTCCGTCTCAACGCATCTGGTTTAGTGGACCCAATCTTGATCCCAACCAATAACACCGCCATTCCGATATGCACAGTCTTCTGCGCCATTGGATACATCCTCTCCAATATCTTTGGGTCATCACGAGGGTATACACCAAGCAATTCGTACTTTCTTCCGTTGATGGCTATCCTGGCCAAATGGTGCCAAACACTCTGCCCGTGGGGATTCCCGAATGTGATAAGCATTGTCGGAATCACTAGTTGGACGCCGTATGGCGTGACGCGTTTCCTGTTGGGCACTACAAAGCCTGCTTTGAAACCATGGGCGAATCGTGGTCGTATCCAAGGTAGACATATGATTGGGATGAGGCAGTTGAGGTCAGAGCTGTTGCGGAATGTATTCGGGTGGCTGCCGGATCGTCGCTCAGAGAATGTTTACACTGGGATTAGTTAGGATAGTGTCTGTATAACAGAGTAGAGTATAATTCAATTATTGTAGCTGCAAGGTTGTAGCGACACGGTTTATCCTGGTTGAAAGAGTCGGGTTAGACTCTAACCCGGTCAGTAAGCATTCCTTGAGTTGCGCGAGTAATGGTTTTTTCGAGCCACCATCCACACTTTGGGTGGTGCACTGAGATGGTAGCAGATGTCTGCGACCTGACATGTTTCGGTATAGAACGCATCTTTTGAATACACCGTACAATTCGTTGAACTCGTGATTTCGGTAATACCTGCAGGATGCCGCTTCAGCCATCGCGGCTACGATTATTCTTTGCAGGGTAATCTAAGCCAGACAATTGCCTCCCTACGGTCCGAGACTATCATTGCTTCGTTCAGAGGTAGCCGATCATATCTTTATCTTATCTAAGGTCACCCAGCTCGAGTAGAGGCGAAGGAAGTGGCACTCTACCTCTCCTACTCCTCTTAATCTTACTCTGTCTTTTAATCTTCGTCGGAACTTTGCTTCCGAACAAAATTATCGATTGGGTTTCTAGATGGCATACCCAGTAATTTAGTTCATGGTCTAGGCTTATTTTTGATCTAGTGTTTCAGTCGGATAAGATTAGAATCCATAATCGCAGCCAGAGCAGTGGCAGAGCTCATTCTCTTACTCTTTTATCTCTCTCACTGACCCGTTGCTAGTAATGATCATCAAAGATAACTTTGAGTTTGGTGCTGAGTCGTTAGTCTTGACTTGACATTGTGCCTAGCAAGGAAAAACTTACTAATCGTGTTGATTCCCTGTCACCTCGCGATATCTAATTGGTGGTCTCGACATCGGGCCGATATGGAGTTGGGAACAAAGACTCTAAATGCGGTGCGAAACTCACCATTGTTCAATTTGTTGAAGCTAATCCATATTGGGTTAGTCCCGCTGCCCAACACCAGATACACTCTACCGAGAAACGAATCCTGCATTGCCTCTACTCCTGGCATGTACGATGTACAGGAGCAACTAGAGTACCTAGCAAAACAGCTATAATATCTGCAGTAAGGATTTTGTTGTTTTAACTATACTGTATTCACTCTATCTAGAGTATGACAGTATCTAATTCGTTCTGGATGACCCGCTAGGTCGGGGCGATCCCTGTACTCTTCCTCCTCTGAAACAAACGAATCAGAATGAATGATCACAACAGAAGAAAACAAAGAGAAAGACAGCAAAGGCCCCTTATAGCTATGATAAATTAGTAGTACAGACTTAGACACTTTATTAAGATGCTGTATTGCAGGTGTCTTAACGTCCAAGGGGGACTACAATCTTTTGAGACCTGACATTGCCGTCCTGTCTGGGGCATGAGTTTGCAGGACTTGTCCATCCAGGGCAGAAAACTCCAGGACCAGGCTCCGATTCAGATGACCGCAGTCTTGACCAGGGTCGGATATCGTATATCCGGCACTGGAATGAGAGTTCTGGAATACCAAATGCCTTAACAAATCTTCAACGGAGATGAACTTGTACCAAATCGGGGGATTATAAGCTTCATAAGGTTGTATCTCAATTTCTGTGGAGGCTATTTAATGGACTATAAGCCCCTGCAGCCCTGCAGTTTTATCATTGAGTGCCCTGGTCCGTCCAATCCTAAAATCTTAAGCCCCGAAAATTGTAGTCTAGTCTCGGGCATTGCCTTGGACGGACGAGAAGGACTATTGGGTTGCCTACTGCATTATCACCTTCTGTATGCGAGGAACCGGGTGCATTGATAACACAGTAGAGAGTACAAACTGGGGATAATGATGTATGTTCTAGTCAGTTCGCGGAGGATGTCAGTCCGCGAAGTGACCGGTCAACCCGCCGAGTAACTAGGCTCTGTGAACTAACTGGTCAGCTTGCGGAGCCTACACACTCCATGAGCTGACTAGTCGGTTCGTTGAGGGATACAGCCGAGTGTAGGGGGAGAATCGATAAAAAACGTTTCCATGTCTCTGCTTGGCTGCACTCACAAAATGACATAAAGTCAGTCCAATTAAGTCTGCAAGTATTTGTCTGACTACAACGTGATGTATACATGAAATATGTATAATTCATCGCTCTTTCACCTCTAGGTCTTCGATTCATGATATATTTAAAATTGATGTAGTAGCTTTAAAAAAATCCCAAAAACCGCCGAAATTCGATGTTTTTCCACAACTGTTCAGTAAATATTGAAGATATGGTAAACCGGAGACAAGGAGGTGAAAGAGCTATGAATTACGCTTATTTCATGTATACATCAGGTGTATAGAGTAATTGTTGTTTTGTAGAGTGTAAGTTTGTATCAGTCAGTTCACGGATCCATGATCTGACTGTTGTTCACGGAAGGTGTGACTATGAACTGACTGGGTTCTTCGCGACATTCTCCACGAACTGACTAGAACATTGTACACTGATCTTTTGGATACCTTGCTGTGACACTGTGCAATGCTATAGCCATGATTTGATAACATGTACATGGATTGAACAGAATTGATTGGCAAGCAGGGTATAAAAGCAACTTTGATCAGTTGGATTCTTTATACAATTTGAATATACGCGTTATTAGGGACGACGACATATCATACCGTGTTGTTGGAAGATCTATGTATGTATATAAACATGTGGCACAAATTTGAGAGTAAAAAAATAATTTATGCAAGTGCCTTGTGTACCTGTAACGCCGGGTGCCTTAGCATCAGTCAACTAAGGAGGGGCTCTATACATGCCACTCTCAGGCAAGTAGCCTCCCAAGTAAAAGGAACAATACGGCAGAGACGTTGGTGTTTATTGTACGGACGTGGGCATGGACAGAGACTATGGTCAACTGGAAGAAGAGTGATTTTTAAGCTACAATTAGTATTAACCACGTATGGCTAATAAAGGTGCTTAAAATTGGGCTTGAAAGTTAGTTTGCAAGCGATGTTAATTGCCTTTAGAATTTGTGCTTACTTGATCTTATTTTCTCCAGTTGTAGGTGCGAATCGGAAACTTTCTGCGCGCTAACTTGGTGTGACACCTTAGCTAGCGCCAAGCACAGTTGTGCTCAACTTTAGGGGGACTCGCTGGACAGTTACAGATAGCCGTTCAATGGCTAATATATCTGTCCCCAGCGTTAAGGTTGATACGTTGTAGACTACTTCGCCACACGCTGTTGTATTTAAGCTATTAGCACCGGACTAATCCGCACCATCTTACTACAACGCAGCATCTAATAATTCTAGTGCAGTACAGTACGGCCCTGGTCCATCTCACGTAAAATCCAGAACTGAAAGTCATTGTCGGGCCCTGTAAGACGGGCGGACGAACCGTTCCCACCCGCTGCGCGTATTTATGCAATACTGCTTAAGCTAACCACAGCGCTCCAACCGAACTTTTCACTAGATATTGCGAACCGCTCTACCTGAATTAGTTGACTCGCCGATTTGGCACTAGTTCAAACTGGTGAGACCACTCATCCGAGCTCCTGAGGTCATCCTATATAAGTATGTGAGAAGGGGGGTTATTCTACATGATTCCGCCTCCACCCGGGTCATCCTATATAAAAGCTACAAAGTCCAAATAATAAAAAACAAAACCGTTTGAATTAAAAATACTTAGTGGCAGCAGTGATGAAACCGACCTCCAGGAGGACTACTGACTTGTCATTCCATTTGGATAGAGCCCCGGTTCGGAGGGCCCATGGGCACTTTACGTGCTGAAAAAAATGCGTCATACCAACAACAGCTATAAAGCTGTTGTAGCTGCTCTCGGTGGGTCATATTGTAATACTCAATCACACAGCTATCACTCGGCTGACCCGACGCCTGACTGTTGCTATAGTACTTAGGGGAGAACCGTGTGTAGATTCTATGATACAGTGAAGAGAAGGAGAAAGACTTAAAATATATAGTTACAAGAGAGCGGCGACTATTGCGCGGCCTTTTGCCACCTTTGCCACTGGATATGCATCACCGACAGTTCCAATATGGAGAGGAGAACGGTGTGCATGTATAGACTATGGTACAGAGAGAAGAGAGAAGGAGAATTACTCGGTATATATACAGAGTCTTTGGGTATATCTTCAGATATGCCAGTACCTCTATTGCCGTTTCGTCACTCTCACCGCCGGAAACCAGATATTCGACACCGACAGGTTTCAGTCCGATGTTCATAATACATAGTGTTGGCATGGAATTTGGCCCGGCGGATTCCTTGGCATCCGGGGGCTTACAGCCCTCATCGGCCCAAGGCTGCGGGCATGAGGCCGGCGACTTATAACCTCCATGGGCCGCCACCAGCCCCCATGCCGAGGAGGAGGCCTAGCCTCGGCAGCGATACTCGGCATCCTCGAGTATCGCGCCTTCTTTCTCATATATATATATGCCTACCTTCCTCTCTCTTTGTTCTGTAGACAATCACTTTTGTACAATACTTAATTCAATATCTCTATTTATACTCGATTGATCTCAACACTTGAGGAGCATAAGATTAAGAATATCTGCTTCATAAATGGTAATTGGGGATAGGAGGGGCCTTCAGAAAGACGCGATGGATTATTTCCATTCCGGGTGGCTGGTGTTACCAGAACTAAATTTCGAATGGGGATGCACGTCAGATTGGCTCATTTGAAAGGGAGAATTAGTATTATAGTTGAGGGTACAAGTTGGAAAACAATAGAATACCTGAAGAGAATTTGATGTAGGAGATATGAGAGGATCAACGGTATGACCAGGAGGATCAATGACGGAGATATGCTAAGCAGTCTAATATATAAAGCACACAATCCGCTCCTTTTCCAATACCGGCATACTATCCTCTACTATATCTCACCAAGTAAATATTTAAGCACAACAGGGTGCTTTGGTGGTGCAATCGGTAGAACTGTTGTTGCATAGTGTAAAAATAATGAAGTCTTTTGATTGATCTCAAGACAAAAAACCGGATCTTAGATACACCACATAGATAGATAGTGGCAACGAGAGATACTCTCTAAGAGAGTCGGATATGTGCTTTTAAAGGCGCTAGGGAGTGCCTTTCATCACCAACATAGCAAAGCATTTGAGTTCAAAGATTAGGTTATGAATTGTTTCATATTATAGTAAAGGTACCAGTATTAATCTACAGTCTAGCGGAAATGGCACTGGAAATGGCACTCAAAATGGATCTCCGGAGTGCAATTCTGGGGGCCTTATTTCTGATTTTTGCCTGCCGGTATTCCCATGCCATTCCCTAGTGATTGTAGTTGTTCCATTTCCATTGCCTGTTTTTGCCATGCCTTCTAACATGGTTGCTTTTGTGGGCCGGGATCCCACCAACGACGCCAAGGCACTGTTTGGGCATGTAAAAGTCTCTATGTTTTGTCTATCCACTCTAGCACAACCTCAATCATCAGATACGCACATCCTGGGGCTTACTACGCTTGCACATAACACTGAACAGCTCTTATGACAATACATGAATAGAGAGACATTAGAAGCCGCAATGTAAGTTCCTAGAAACGTGAGACCTCTTCTCGGCAGGTCAGACACTCTACTTACAGCAAATGTTGAGTCATGCACGTTACTTGTGAGAGAACCCTAACCCAACTTCGTGCACCCCACACACGAGTTGCTGAGCGGCAGAGGAGTAGAGAGGCTCGACAGGTGCACGCATTCCACAGCACGGGACGAATGGCACTGCATTAGCTGTTGGCATTGGACGTGGAATTGTTAGTGTATGTACGGACACGAGAAGGGAACGCATTGGGAGAAAAGCATGGCAGCAGAAAGTAACCGAATTAAAACATGTTCAATATTCCCAAAAAATTCACAAACCGATTGACATAGCAAAGCCATTTCAGATTCTAAACAGATACGGAACGGTGTTTTGGCAACTTTTATGCCTTAATTGCCTGCTAACGGCGTCTTTTCAATTTATATGTGTATAGGGTGAAGGATATGCATCTCAATAATCCGTCCCGTCCGAACAAGCATCTGTCCGAGACGGGAATGTAAATTTCACGGCACGGAATTCTCCACTATTTGAGACCAGGGTAGCTTTTTCTTGGACAAGACCCCTACAGAACCTGCAGACTCCGTGACATGCAGATTGAACTCTGAGAAGCGGTGGAATCATATCACTTTATACTGTTTTCCGTATTCAGGTTTATCATCAGCATCACAGCACCCATCGTCGCATATTTTAATACCTTCCACCGGTAGTTTCAGAACTTAATACAGAAAAATTATGGTTCACCACCGGCATCAAGACATCCACCAGCGCAACTTTTTAGGCCCCCTGCTAGCCCCCCTATATGCAGTTGTAGGGGCTCTAGGGCTGAAGAATTCAACCCTGGACAGACCAGACCGTCGAAATGATACCTTGGATATTGAAACCAAGAAAATCGATTACTCTGATCACAATGTCGAGCACCGAAGTATTGTAGTGGCCCCGGACCGTTGAGATGCCTGGGGAAGGTACGAAAGGCTGATAGATGTCTCCGGGAGGCGTTCGGAGTACCTTGATGTATAAGTGATATGCTATGCAGAAATGCAGTAGTGATTTATCAAAAGTCTAGGCTATAGCCCTGAACCAGACAGACGATCAATAGCAACAATGGCAGAATCGTATGATAATGATGCAGAAGTGTCAAAGCAACTCTGAAAGAATTTCTCGCCTTAAATCCGGACCTCGATATAACAAACCGATGGCTCCCGTCGCACTGAGTCAATTCATGTGAAGAATTTTAAGGCAGGAGACACTATTACATAGCCACTAAGGTTGACATGCAGCCAGCCATGTCTAGCACCAAGCATAGCATCGACCGTTATTCGACACCGTTTTCACATTGCATGGGCTCCCGATTCATGCAGGAGTCTTGCACCGGCGTCTATTGTTATAGGCATCAAAGGACTACCGATGGCAGCAGCTAGCGAGGTGGATTAATAATGAATTGAGACTCTCTTACACAGCCCCGGTATCGAGGCAGAGGCCCGCACTCCGGTATCCATGAGAATGAATGAGTTGATCGGCAAGCTAACAAAGCCCGTGAGGGTCGTGGAAGCAAGGTGTTGGAACGTGCTGATATCTTTCGCAGCAAATAGAGCGAGAAGTATCTCGGAAGGAAAAGCTGCTACGAAAAAAGTGTGGGAGGATGAGAGATGCAGCAAGCACTACGGATATAGGCCCGGAAAATCGGAGAGTAAGAGGCCATCCCGATGAAGAGCAAAATATCACTAGTAATAAGATGCTGTCGGTAGCGTGAGAATGCACCGACTGCAATATATGTCAAGCGGTTGGGAAAGCTGAATGATGATCAATGCCGGTGGTGCGGGGAAGCAGCTCAGATGCAGGAACACCTCTTCCGGGACTGCAGCCGCTGGAGAGTTGAGTAGAGGGAGCATTGGAAAGTGGTTGGACAGGCAATGGGCTAGAATGCAGGAAGGTGTTAGCATGTACAGCTATCAGAACTGTTTCTTTCAGAGATATGTGATCAGGCTGTAATAGACTTCCTCGAGGCCACACAGGTGGGGAAGTTTCCACCGCGCAGCTAAGCAAAGCATCTTTTTCGGTCTCTTTCTTTTTCTTATGTTGAGGTCGGTCGTCCTATCTTTCTTTTGTTCACATTATACAGGGGAAGAAGGGTAGTGGAACAGGATCTCCCCACCTAGCCCGAGAAGGGGAATCGGGCACTATCATACTATAGATAGAGTGTATACAGTATGATTAAAACAAACAAGACAAACAAGTACAAACAAATAACGAGGGCAATATCTGTAGTGCCTCCGTTGCGTAGTGGTAATGGGTGAGGAACGTATAACTTAATCCACAGGGGTTTTCCCTCGGGGATATGGCAGGGAAATTTCTGTTATGTACTTTTGCCATGGCCGCTTGCGGTCGAATGCAATATGATTACAAGCAAACATAACGAGATGTTGAGAGCTAACAAAGAGAATGCAAGATGCTGATTTTCTATCGTACAAAGAGAGAATAAGATAGACATAAATATGAAAAGATATCATACCAAATGCGAAGTACCACTCGGGAGAATTAGATATCTTACCAAGCCCGAGGCACCATGAGAATTAGGTGCTGTACCAAGCCCAAGGCTACCGGGAACAATCTGCTGTATTCGGAGGGCCATATACCGTACTAAGTCCTGGCTAAGTCTAGTGCTCGGCTAAGTCCCGATGGCCTTCAGGCTAAATCCAAGTCAACACGAGAGTAAGTTACACACCCAACATCACCAGTTCTTTTTCAATGTTGACATTCCGCATGTTCATAAGAATTCAAAGTCCGGTAAGCTCATTTCAAAATGTCTTTGGGCAATATGAATGATTTGTGCTCAGGAATTGATGCAACCCTGGATTGGAGAGCTTTGTCATCTTATCACAAGAGATGTTAGATATTGCGGTAATCAGTGGTCAGTGTTTTGTAAAATTAACGTGTTGAAAACCACATCTGAACCATCGTGCTCGCTACAAAACTCGTTTAGTCACCTAGTTACTAGCACCTCTAGTTTCCATAAAGAAACCCAACAACGAAGAGTGCAGGCATACATTTAAGCAACAATTTATAGGATATATATCTAACAGTCGGCGAACGTCAAGTGACAGAGCTTACCACGAACGCTAACAAATTTGCAAAAGATACTATTACAGCAATGAAGAAACCATGTTCGGTTAGAAACGCCCGGCCCAGTGGGTGTTGATTTGTGTTACCTACATGAAACGAGTTATTGCAGAATTAGATGTCTAATGTGTCAGGAAGATGCGACAATGTCCGAGCCAGTTACATTGAAAGGGATGGGATGTCTGTACACCAGTAGTGGTGGGTGGCGGAGTATTCCGAATGGGGACGGTTGCAGGTGGTGCTTTGTTTTGTCACACTGCCGGTTGATAATCACCGAAATTATAGGAAACCAACTCGGCGAGCTACATGTCGCCTCATTTTATACCTATATTTCGGTTTTATAGTTAAGCGGTTGCGTGATTTGAGGGAAGCGGAGATTTTACGTCGCAGCCACGCCCTGGCCAATATTATTGTAGATGCAGCAAAAGTCAGCAGAATTAAAATGTTAGTTCATTGGAAAATCGAAATAGATTATCAGTTGGCCTTGTTATTGTGACAGATGCTTTCATGTACCACAGATATAGCAGCGTAGTTGTTAGATATAGGTGTAAGGAGATCTCCTGACCGGATCATATTATTACAGCAGATTTCACCCACGCAGCATCATGAAAAGTGTCGGCACTCTTCTGCGCATGATATTATTAATACCGCCATGCGTATTTGACTGCTGCACCATTCTCACTACTCTTTCTATGGCATACCCCCCTGTTTTTTCGAATATGTCTGCAGACGACTGCAAGGAGAGTCCAGAGGGTGCCAGAAGAGTACCCATGTTCCCAGACATGGTGCCACTGACCCCGCTCGTGCGACATTTCAGCTGGAAAAGTGCTGCACGTTATTCCATATGACATAGCGCATTTCTATCAGCCAATAGATATTCGCAAATGTAGAACGGCTGTTCTTGTTTGTCCTCTCCAAGCCATTTCCGGCCAAGGGTGTCAAGAATTGCATGACGTCGGCGAGCAGAATGTCATACAGAATCTTGATACTTAACGCACCACCTGCAACGCTAAAGCCCCTGCTTATGAAACGATTCTATCAATTGCTGCTATGATGAGTTTCATTGTCATCTTGCTTATTACATTTTTATGCGCTAGTTCATTCAACGAAGCCGTGGTGTGGGACGGTGCCAAGCCTACTTCTCCGGTCTCTTCACCAGGCTGGAATCCCAAACCTACTCCACCACCTATTTTGGAGGTGCCGTTGCGTTCGATGGACCTTCTGATACGCGGCGCCGCGGCAAATGTTTGTGGTGCCTATGTAAATGGGTCAACTAGTACGAATAATCATGTCCTACCTGCAAAGTTTGAACTTTGGCCTAATAGATAATATTTTTATCAGCTATACACATTACTTGCCCAACATCCACTTGTGGTCTCATCATATCCGAAGCAGTCCTGGGTTGCTGTGACACTAGTAGTCACTGTAACTATTATCTCGACTGCATCGACAACTATGAGAATAGCGTTATATGCCGCGGAAGAAACTGCAGCACAAATCCGTCCACATTGACATGGTAATGTCATCGTCTCATTCAAGACCAACATGAATTGACTGTGATCGAAACAGCACTTCCGATAACTCTTTATATTGCAGACGTTGGACCAACCATGTTGGCGGATACAGCTTTTATGAATGTGGGAACTACCCTACTGCATTTTCACTAGCAACACCACTTTTTCCTATGACGGTTAGGGGGACTGGAAGTAGCAATAATGTCAGTGGAACTAACTGTCCAACGCCCGAGGTGGAGGTTCTGTTTTCTTGCACCAAACCTGTCTCTGGTGGCACAATTGCTGGTTCGATTATCGGGGGTATGTTTATTCTCATCGCCGGCGCTCTCGGTCTCATCTACATGCTCCGGTATAGACATGTCAAGTTTTTTCGCCGAGAGCGTGAACCAATGGCGGTACTCGACGAAGCGAGGACCAACAGTGCAAACCCATCGGGCCGGCCTGCGCCTTCGATCGGTCAGGGTGTCATCGAATCTCATCCACTCAACGATTTGTCGGCCGGGCATAGAGGTAATGGAGCATCTAGGCCAGTATCGTCAAATTTGTAGCTAAGGCATTGATGGAGTGTTTACGGGTGACCTTTTGTTTTAAGATAATACTCCAACTATTTGGCCTGACAGTAACATAGAGCTGATTCAAAAATTTCCTTTGATCATTTCCCTAATACGTATTCTCTTTGCCAACCCTGTTCTGAATCTCTGTTATTTCAGTTTAGTTTGTGTTAGTGGTGCACATTGAACTTATGTTCATACATGGCTTCTCCTTACTTGTCTCGTAGAATCTTGAACGTGGGTGAAAGCATTTTACCGCGAGACATACTGGTAACAAAACCTGCTCAATAACGTTCCCTATTCCGTTTGACATATGTCTCTAATCACCAAGCCCCCAGGTCTTAATCCTGGCCAAGCGTTCCCTAGGGTATACCTGCGAGTATTGGTCATGAAGCAGAGGTAGTATCCATTGCACTTAGGTCGGCACAGACAAGGCTGTGTGTGAGGAAATGTATGGCTGTACTGGCAAATCGCTGGCAAAACTTCGCAACGACGTTGAGTCTTTAACCATTTAATATCCGTCATTTTGTATTAATCTCTCAAAGTTACTATGCCTCTACTTGCGGATATACCGACGTAGTGTCCACTCAAAAATTCACATGCACAATGTCGGCTACCCTCGGCCATACCACTGCCGCCGGCATCTATATCAAACCAAATCATATGCCATATCACCAGAGACATCAGGTTACAGAGAGCATTCCACTTAACAGAGATTTTGTGGATGTATAAAGTGAGACTAGTCACCGTCGCATCAAAATGGATTACTCGGCTCTGCCTACTGAATTATTTCAGTCAACTCGCATTACGTAACATTTGCTGTGTTGGGCGTGAGTAGCAAGAAATGTGATCAAAAATATCCGAAATCTGCCAATGATCATGCCCACAAATTGAGCGATTAAGCGCAAGAGCTATCACCGTCACCGATCAAGATGAATCCATGTTGTACTGAGACTCCAGGTAGATGAGTTCGAAGCTCAACTTGGACGTTCGGAACAAGCTCTTAGTTATTAACTGAATCACAGATTTCCGCTACTGCAGGCAGGCTAAGAAGGGGCAGCAGGTACTCTGGAAGGTAGTCGGCCGGGCTACGCACTGGAAAGCGGGACGTTCAGATATCAGAGCTGCTTCCATGGAGATACGCGATCCAGCTATGATTAAAACAAAACAACACCGAATCACCGATAAGGATAGATCAGTTGCATGGGACCCACGGAGATCGCCAAATAAGCTTCGTCATGCGGAATCGATCGACACACTTCCATGGATGTTTAACTTGCAGATCTACCCGCACTCTGACGTGCTAGGTTCCTAACCTAGAAGCAGCTAACCTAAAAACAGTCAGGAGCGGATGCCATCGATCTAGTCGGTTGCACCGGAGAATCCTGTCAAAAATAGAGCCGGAACGCGGGTATTACCGAACATCGTTGGCAATTGGTTAATCGGTCTTTCCGTTCATTTCTGCGCTTGAGGTTGCTAACGCCTCAACAGATGCAGCGCTACCTTTTTCGGTTTCATATTTGTTGACTAGGAGTTTGGCCCGGTGGCTTCCTTAGCCTTCGGTGCTGGCAGACTCGGGGATGAGGCCAGTTGCTTGCAGCCCCCGCCGGCCTCGCCTGACCCCATCGGCCTCACCTGCCCCCACCAGCCTCGCCTGCCCCCATCGGCCTCGCCTGCCCCATGCCGAGGATGAGGGCTCGGCACTGGTACTCAGCTTCGGGCCCGGCTTTGGTAGTCGGCATGAAGTTTTCCTTCTCTTGTATCGATAGACAATTAAGCTTCTTCGTTCTTTCTCTTTTGCACTCAACAATATTGGTTATTGGGACTTGCCAATGTGAGTGAATACGCATTCGCCACGAACCTGCATTCTCAGGGTCCCTCCCTCGACATGAGCAAATTCGCTTTTTTAGCCCCTAATTAATCAGCGATTCAATGGCCGCCATACCAGCCTGATATTGTCGGACAGCGAGAGCGCGACAGTAAATTATCCAGATAACTGCGATCCGTACACTGTAGTGCGATTGCCAAGTGCGAATGATACTGGCTCAGCCTGTTGAACTATAAGAGAGCTCGGTCCAAACGCATACGGGAATGAGCTTATATCATCTTACTGTACTTCTCAGTTTGCGGGTGCATCTGCAGTGAGCTCGCCAACTTGAGACTTTCATCGTTGAGCGGCGGGGTTAGCATTTGCAATAGATACTAGCTGAGATTGCGTATTTCCTCCCTCTGCCGTTGCTATACGTCCCTGTAGCAAAAGCTAATCCTACGATAAGGGGAATCGAGTCGTCCCACAAGTTATCGAACATCTCCTGACAATAATACTTTTGGAGGAAGCTCTGCACTTATCGTATACTGCGGGGAAAAATTCTGAGATAGATGTTGTGGAGCGAAGGCCAAGGATTTTCAATAGTTCGTCTTCACCGTCGTCATCTGGTGCCCATCATAGCCATGAAACCCTGGGTTATTCTAAAGCATCCCGATGGTGTCGGAAGAGAGAACACTATGACTGGGGCTTTGTATAGATGGCTGCCTGACTTTTCTAGAACCTCCTGGAAGAGTCTGAAGTCTGTTTCCCAGGGTCTAGAAGTATAGACTCCCCCAAAATGGCCGCAGTGTGGTTGTGAACCCCTTTGGTATAATCTTGTATCAGGAACATCAAACCGGAACGGTCATTGACAACTTGTCGTTATGAACCACGTTTCTCCTGCATAAATCATCACTCGAATCACATTATATTGTTATTGTTACGGATGTACATAATGTGACAGGTCTGATACACGGTACTGCTGTAGGGCCCGATGCCTCCTGTATATATTTCGAGTCTTTCTCCTTCTCTCTTTTCTGTACCATAGAATACACGCACACGGTTCTCCCCAACTTCCATATCGTAACAGTCCTTGTTACTTTGGATGCTTTTTTGACTTGTTGATTGACTTGATTGACCTATCTCGAGGGCCAAAGGCCCGTATATGTACAATCTCCCATATGCGTACGCGTATGCTCTATCTGACATGAGACGCATCACCCTGGTCCTGATGCATATCCTCATACAGCCACCATCTTCATACAAGTCTTCATTCTCATACAAGACATCAGACGATGCTGAGACTCACGATCCAAGTACACATGCAACAGTTATTGTAACTTTGATTTAAAGGTAAAAATAATTGATTGGTCCATATATCAAGCTATTAAAGCAACGTATTCAGGTGGCTATGGACGGATACCATGGAGTACAGGAGGTATAGTTTAAACATGAATTTATAGCAGCACGAACACTGCATCTGAAGTGAGACTTATCGTGGGATTTTTTTGCTAGCGGCACCGCCCCTACTATGGGGCCATTTTTGGTGTATCATCCAATCTACACAATCTGTGGTTTAAATTCCTCTGCTATCACCATCTCCAACGCCACCACCGTAACCGTCAAACCGTTGCTAGCACTACAGGTGAACAAGCGAGGCAAGCTGAAAGCTCGCGATGTAGTACCTAGCCATTTAAAATAATTCCTGGGGTGTATGTTTCGCCAGGGTCTGGGTGTTTACATTGTAGTCCCCTGGTTTTTGAGCTACCTAAAACGTGTATAAACCCACAGGTATCCGTAGTGAATCACCTAGTGGCTTATACACTGAATATATTATGCGCCATATATCAATTAAACTCCCAAATGTTTATTTTCACCTTGAGCAACTCTAAGCATGTCACCATCCACTATTTTCTCATGCCCAGATTAGGTGTATGAGGCCTGTTGAGCCTCAAATACTCGCAGGCTCGGATTTTCGACTCAGCACTTCTCCATCTACCGGAAGTCTGGGTTAAACCCTAAGTGGGCTTTAGAGGGCTGCGGAGAGCTTTGGACTATGTAGAGATCTCACTGCCCCACCAATACTTCCTGAAATACTCCGGGAGTCCATAAGTACATTAAGGAACCTCTCCGGAAATATAGAGAGTTTCTCCCGAGAAGATTGAATAAACTGACCCTATTGCATGATAGGTCTCTGCCTTTTCATGGCCGGAGATGAGTCTCGTATGACCGGAGATTGCTGTCCGCATGAAGGGTCTATACGTAGATGGGTACGCACGCATACGTACTTGTACTCTCATATATATTTGGCCTTGTGGCCCTCTTAGATAGGATATAATCAAGCTTCTCTATCATCTTTACTTTGAACAGACCCTGTTGAAATATGGAAGGGGAGAACCGTGTGAATAGACTTAAGGTACAGAGACTGGAGAGCAGGAGAAAGACTCGAGATATATACAAGGTAGTTGGGTCTACCGGCTATATGCTTTGATATTAGTTCTACTATCTAAGGGAGAAGTTCTGTCTTTATATACATGAAGGCATGGAACTCCATGGAAATCCATGGAAGCTCACGATTGCAAATACCAGTGGCGGTGGCGAGTGAAAACTCGTGGATGAGTCTACGACTGTGAGTCCGTAGCCTGTGAGTCAATTTGGCCATCTCAGTGTATCGGCGACTTCCTCCCAGGTCATATAGTAACAGACCCTGTAACAGATGTACATGAGCCGGAGCCCTAGGGTTTGTGACTGCTCTTTTAGACTTTGCACTCTACTCTTTTCTTTCCTACTATCTTAGATCTTTAGACCGGTACACAGTTATCGTACCATAGAATACACGCACACGGTTCTCCCCAACTTCCATATCGTAACAGACCCTGTTGCATATATGGTTTATCTCCCTGGCGTATGGCTTCAGTTGTATGATGCATAATCTCTCTAAGATGATGGTCATTCCAGACTCAGCTGGAGATGCCAGACTCAGCTTGAGATGCCAGCTGAGTGCGCATGCATGCGTACGAGACATACAAGACATACTCCGAATACCGCGTATATAAGTTCATGAACGTACCTGTACTTTAGAAAATACAAGCTTCTAGCAATCAGTAATTCAACAGACCCCATGTTGCCATGTGCGAGTGATGTGTCATGATGTTACATCGGAGATCTCCCTGAGGTTGCATACTTCGTATTACAGTGCCGTGAATTGCAGCAGAGTAATGGCAAGGTATGATCTGCATCTATCGCAATTCCTGTGGTAATCGCTTGTAGTTGAGGTGCATTGTTTGCCTATTGAAGTTCTCCCTAGTAAAACAACTAGAAACTTTATTTAGCAGCTCTAGCATTGTCTTGTCTCACTCACAGACCGTTCTGGTAATGTTCTTTGGCGCAGATGGATACCCGGGGTTACTACTCACACGATGCATGATATTCGGTGGTATTGCACAGTGAGTAAAATCGACAAGATTCACAAGATAGGACTATATATCCGACAACGTGTTCAAGGCAATCATCCGTTTGTCCAAAAGGGAAACATTTTGCATCACACTCCATCAATTGAGTTACTTGTCAGCATGTACTGGTAAAGATATCCTTACATTGGTTCTTGTGGATCTGAATTTAGCTAAATACGTTTGTTCAACCGTTCAAAATGAAACCTTGCATCAAATCGACATTATGGATTCATGGCTATAGAGAGCAGCGACGAGATGTGGGGCTTTTCTACTATGAGAACGAGGGTGTTAATGCGACAAACAGTGTTACACATGAGACGCGAGACGAGCGTTAGCTCCGGCTGGAGTGGTCGGTCTCATGCGCAAGTAATGAACAGGGTCTCGAGACCTTGAGTGATTAATCCTGAAATCTAAAGGTTGCTTAAGCTTAAGTGGTGATTGCGGTGAAGGCGACAATCTCTAAGGCCATTTACAACCTCAACCTTTTTCAACGACTGGGGAAGTTACAAACTCTAAAATCGCAATAACTGGTGAGCAAAAAGGTAATGGTTTTCCCGGTAAGTACCTCGCGGATAGTATCCGCCGTCATATATCATTCACGAGACCTTGTGACCTCCCAATCTCGATAATTTGATCGAGGCGAGATCTCGAGCCGCCTTGTATCGTTTACTTGCGACCTTGACTAGCCTCTTGTTTCTTGCGTATTTCCTCCAGTGCAGTCCCCGACGCTTGTGGCATTGCCAAATGTCCTCCGCACAAATCTTCCTACAGGCTACGGTGTGGCTATTGCTGCCTGCCCCGCCATCTATTCCACTAGATATCTCACTAGAGATACCGTGAACATTATCACCGGTTCAACTAAATCCTACATACTCAGCGAGCTCATCATGCGTCATTCGGGGACTCGCAGCCTGAAGGTAGAATGTCTCCACCTCACTCATTGCCAGTATCGGAGTAAGAACTATTTGCTCCACTTCGATTCTGTCAAGGTTAACTTCCAACTGTATTTTAACAGCGTTAAACACTAAAATCAATATCGTCAACCTCGGGAAGGTGTCCTGTGCGTCACCTACTGCTACATTGCATTTACACAGGGCTTGGGTGGGTGGGTGCCCATTTGGGGTCGGTACGTCGAATTCCAAATATCAGTCTTCTAGCTAAGAATTAACAAAGTCGGTCAGACTTATGGCGTTGCATCCTGCATCCCCGTCGAATCTGGGACAGCGTATTTTACCCCAGTGGCAGCCTCGGCGACTGGCAGTGACTTAGAGGTAGTGTGACATTACACTCAAAGTATGTTGCAAATGGGCAACAATTTATGTTCAACAAATGGAAATAAGCATTCTCGTAGGTGAATATCACCTCCAGTACATATTCCACAAGCAATTGGCCAGATTCAGTTGCAATCACTCGGTCATCGTCAATCACTTGCTGTTACTTTGAATGGTTCTCTTCAGAATGAGAAGCGGAAGAAGTCTATTGAACTATCTAAGGGAGAAGCTCTGGTTTTATATACATGAACGCCGGAGCTCTGTAGAAGTCTATAGGAGTACATGATCAGAAATACCAATAGTGAGTGAAAACTCATGTATGAGTCTACGAGAATGAGTCTACAGCTCCTGAGTCAATTCGCCGAAGTCCAGTGTATCGGCGACTTCTTTCTAGGCCATATAATAACAAGTTCTGTTGCAATATAGGGAGAACCGTATGCGGGTATAGACTTTAAGATACAGAGAGAGGAGAGAAATACGCGAGTTATATAGGAGAGAAGTGTGCCCTTTACTAACAAACCCCGCTAGCGGTCAGCTCTCTATATATATATGCAAGAATCCATGCAATACCCACGTCATTGGCTTTCACTCGCACACCTGAAGATACCTGAAGTCCAGCAGTGCTCATATCGCCAGGGCAACTCTTTATTTTCCAGAGTAGGATTAGCTCTTGCATATACTGGACTTCTTCAACCCTTGCTGATGGTAGAGAAAGCGACGGAGGTATGCGACAGCTGCTCCCAGGCCTACCGGGGGTCCACCGAGTGATGGGATCATAATATATGTTGAAATAGTGATGCTAGAGAAGCTTGATTGTATATTATCTAAGAGAGCCACAAGACCATATATATATGAGAGTACAAGTGTGAATGCGTGCGTACGCATCTATGTATAGACCCTTCAGGCCGACAGCAATCTCCGGTCATACGAGACTCACCTCCGGCATACCGAAGCCGAATAAGCCAGATTACGGAGTCGCCAAGGCATACAGGGTGATAACGTTGTTGAATTGTCTGGGAAAAGTGGTCGAGAAGGTGGCAGCCAATGCAATAGCAGAGGAGTGTGAGCGAAGGAGGCTACTTCATGATGGACAGTTTGGATGCAGAAAGAGAAGGTCAGCAATAGACGCAGTTGGAAGGTTGATGAAGAAAGTAGAAGAAGCGTGGGGGAGGGGGAATACTGCGGCAGTGCTGTTGATGGATGTTAAGGGAGCCTTTCCACATGTGCCAAAGGGGAACTTGATAAAAAGAATGGAAGAAATGGGGTTGGAAGCCGACCTGGTGAGGTGGGTGGAAAGCTTCATGGAAGAGAGAAAAGTAATAATGTCAATGGACGGAAAGGAAGGTGATAGTATGGGTGTGGAAACGGGAGTTCCGCAGGGGTCGCCAGTATCGCCGGTACTTTTCGTTTTATACCTTTCGGGGTTGTTCGGTCAAGTTGAGGAAAATGAAAAAGAGTGAGGAAGCGAGGGGATATCTTTTGTCGATGATGTGGCATGGGTGGTGGAAGGCCAGGATGTGGGGGAATGCACACAAAGACTGGAGAGATGCGCCACGGAAACAACGATTTGGGCAAAGAAGAATGCCTGTCAGTTCAATATCGAAAAAACGGAGCAAATGTTGTTTACTCGACGAAGAAAGAATAAGGAACCGAAGATGAATGCCCGAGATGGGTAGGAGATCATGAGGTTTCATACAATAAAGAAGCGACAAGATGGTTGGGGGTATGGCTGGATGACATGCTTACCCTGAATAATCATACGAAAAAGACCTTAGCGAAAGCAAGGAAAGCGCAGAATAGAGTGAGATCCTTGATGACGAAGAAAGGATTAAGCTCGGAAGGGTGTAAAAGAATTCAAGTTGCGGCGGTTCAGGCAGTGGCGTTGTATGGGTCTGAACTGTGGTGGCATGGACAAGAAAATCGAGCTCAGGAGGTGCAAAAGTTGTTGAATGAACAGGGCAGAAGGGTAACCGGATGCTTTAGGACGACACCTAAAGGAGCGTTGATGAATGATGCGGGTTTACGACCGGCAAAGGCTCTTCTTAATAATCGAGTACGTCGATATAAGTTGAGACAGATGTAGTGTTAGCAACGGTTCCAACCCGCTAGTACGGTTCCGGGTTAGGGTTGGGACCGGAACCGAACCGTGGCAACGGGTTTTACCACACCAAAAACCGGACCGTTGCAATTGGGCCGGTTTTACCAGCAAAAACCCGGCATTTCAAGTTCACAACTTTGGCCCCAATTAAGTATTTGAGTTCTGATCATATCGTGACATGATCAGTACGTAGATTGTGCATTTCTACCCGCTGTTTCACCTCCTGCTGTCAGATCTGGAATCTGACCACTATTCGTTGAGTCCCTTTTGAAAACCCGCGATTCTCGCTGAATATTGACCTGTCTTTCACTGCAACTCAACGAAAATTGACCTGATCACAAATGTGATAGTGGGAGGTTCAAGAGCAGGAAGAAATGCACAATCTACGTACTGATCATGTCTTGATACGATCAGAACTCAAATACTTAATTAGAGCCATAGTGGCTGGAACTGTGAAAATGGAACCGCGGTCCGGTTCCAACCCGGCCAAAAACCCGCGGGTATATGTCCGGTCCGGGTAACAACCCGCCAAGACTTGGCCGGTTCGGTTGCTTGGCGGTTCCTGACCCGGACCGAAGCCGGGTAACCCGGAACCGTTGCTAACACTAGACAGATGATGATGCGCGATGCTCAAGGCAGAGGGAGAATGTTAGAAATACGGAGAAATGTCTTACAGAGGGTGGAGGGGATTGATGAGTTGATCCCGGAGGATAAACCTTTCAAAAGGAGGAGTTATGAAAGGATGACATTATCGACGGAGAAAAGACGTCTTAAAGGCGAAGTGATAATTCAGGATGAGGAACAAGCAGTGAAAGAGGCAAAGGATGAAAGAGGGGGACTTGTTCTTTGGACTGATGGAGCGAGAAAAGAAGATCAGTGGGTAGGGTGTGCAGTGGTATGGAAAGAAGAGGGAAGGTGGAATAAGAGGAGGACACACCTAGGCCGACGGAAGGAAGCTTTCGATGCAGAAATGTATGCGATGTCTGAAGCAATGAAGATTGCTGATGAGAAAGCAGAAAAAGAGAAGTTTACCAGGGTTACGGTTTTTACGGATTCCCAGGCAACTTTAAGAAGAATACCATCGGACGAGCCAGGACCACGACAGGTGTTAGCTCTACGAATGATGAATTGGGTCGATGCATTAGCCAGAAAGAATATCCAGGTAGAGTACCGCTGGGTACCTGCTCATAAGGGGATAGAAGGCAATGAAGAGGCCAATCAACAAGCGACAAAGGCGGCGTATGAGCATAGTGGAAGGTATACCGAGACGCACAATCCGCTACCGTTTTTAGATTATGTTTCTTTCTCCCATGTTAGTCGAAGGTTAAGTGAGACAAAATGGGAAGAAAGTAAGAGAGAAGTTAAAGAGTTGGGGAAGAAGTGAAAGCACAGTTACCAGTATGATTTGGTGAAGAGGGGAGGTAACAGTGCGGTGATGGGAGCCAACAAGACGATTGCAGTGAGGTTTTATCAGCTTAAGTCAGGACATGCACTGATAGCAAAATACCTATTGCGGATCGGAAAATGAAGTGATATGAAATGCTTGTGGTGTGGGCATGAATATCAGACAAGGGACCACCTTTTTAAGTGGTGTAAAAGATGGAAATGAGAACAACAAAGGCTTTGGGTTGACGGGCAAGAGGGGGAGGAAGGGTATGAGGGTGTCGAAAATGTGTTTAAAATGCCGAAGATTTCATTGCCAATGTCTGTCGTTTTTGCAGAAGAAAAATGTTCGCAGGCTCCGTTGGATTTTTTATTTTTTACAGATGTCGCCAGAATTAGCGGAGTGGTGGAGGAGGCGGATAACTCAGATCATGAGGAGTCGAGTGATGGGGGGGTGTAAAAGTTTGATGTTTTTGTTGGCGGTTTCTTTTGTTATGGGGAAGAGGACTCGCGACTTTGCTTTTGTTTCTTTATGTTACGGAAGAAGCAGGGAGGAAATGTGTACGGGATATGCCATGGCCGCCAGCGGCCCAATGCAATATGATTACAAACAAACAAGACTCACCTCCGGCCATACGAGAGTCATCTCCAGCCATAAGATGGCAAAGACCTATCATGCAATAATATAATGGAATTCCGTTATGAGTGACGCAATGGTGACTGAGCGATGGCCATCTGTACGCTTGTAGAAACCGTATTAGCCACGGACACTGATGATAACGTAAAAGATGGTCTAGCTGATTTCGTACGGGTCAAAATAAGTACATAACTATGGATATTCAATAGCCCTAGCCCTGACCATGCCTCCAGTCGCCCTGATCGGGCCGTGGTCTTTCAGTATGTTAAGCAGTTCTGGACGGCGACATAGGATTCCAAAAACTGCCGGGTAGATGGACTGTTTATACACCTACCCGTAGGTAGCTCTCGTTGACACTCTAGGTTATTTACTGAGCACTCAATGCGGTGGCTGATAAGAATCGAGGCCCTCTTTCCTTCATTTGGAGAACCTCGAACGTACAACCAAAGCTAGTTTACCGGATTGGTTATCCGACATAAATACTACCTCCAAAGATAGCGGACGAATGCAAGATAGCCTTTCGGAGATAGAGATAGTTTAAGTTCGGATAATGCTATTCACGCTGAACAATGCGGCGGTGGCCTTTCAAGCATGTTACACTATCCACTGCTTGCGAGCATATGTTGATGGTTTTGTTGCATGTTACATTATCTATATCACTGATCTATTTGGCATCTACTCAGGACAATGCGCACATCCGAAAATTATGCAGGAGTTAGGCCCCTTCTACAAAGCTTTAAAGTGTGAATTAGATTCAGGCAAGCCGGTGTTTGGGCTTTGTCATCTCACCGGGTGGAGCTATCTAGGATGCGAATCGTACATCAGCGGCGGTAGATGACTGCCTGTCTCTGAGCGGGTTAGAAAATTCGCCAATGTTTACCAGAGATTCACTCGGAATATTCAAAGGTGACATTAGGCTACTACAGGAGCCGGGAACAGCATCTGTACTATAAGAAAAGGAAGTGACAAGTATCTCGGGAGAAGAGGTAAAATTTACCCACGGTGTTATTAGAGTAGCTAGCTACACTGACTCAGCCTTTAACACTGACAGATTTTTAAGTTCTTGGGAATGAAAAAATTCCAAACTATGCCATCAATGGCTAGTCGTGGCACCTGTGGGCGTGTGTAATGTATCGTAGCAATTTCCAGACTAGGCAGGATTTTCCATTTCGAGGAACATGAAAATCAGTCGAGTAGAGTCGTCCCGCTAGCTTCAAAGTTAAATGATACTGGCTTTGCATTACTGATCATAACCCGCAGAAGACTACAGCTTGCAAAGTGCAGTATTGTGATATCGAATGATGTAAATCTACAATCGAACCAATGGGGGAAGTCACTGCGCACTAGGTATAATTCACCTTAACTTGTGACTGGTAGAGATAATTCCACTCAGAACTACGAATAGGTCTATATCCCACGATGCAAGATAATGCCGGCCAAGATCTGTGACGCACAACTGCCACCTTTTGTATTGAAGATGATGGGATGGCAAGATTAACTTCATATATATACTTCATGTCTTCAGTCTTAGCAAGCATGATATATACGCGTAAGACCTGAGCAGGGGAGTAGGTGATGCGTGGGACTTTTCAGCCTAGTGATTAAATTTATTAATACTTTGACATCGACAGGACGAAAAATCTCTCGCATTCATGGTCCCTTCGCTAGCGGTCAACTATAGGATGAGAGTTGGAACGCTGAATTTTATTGGTATTTGTTGGAAGTTAGGTAACGGCATCCGGTTCTTTGCGAATCCCGTGCGCATGCATGACAGTCTAATTTTCAATGCTCTCATTTAGCTCCCTGCAGCTCAAATATTGCAAACTTTATTTGAGTAGTTTATAGTTCACGCTAACGAGAATGCGATAACCCAACAACTCCACCACTTCATTCGATGATCTCTGCAATCAAGTTTCCATCCATAGCTGATAGCACCGGCCGCGTGCAGCGCTGGAGGTATACTCTGACGGTTATCATCTAGGTATTTTCACATGTAAATCTATCGAGCACATTCCATCGCAAGTACATACATGGAGTACGACTATAGACTTCCAAAGTCGGTATGATGTGGCAACTTCACAACTAGGCGCGAGAACCGCCGATTGCAGCGACGGATGTTCGGTCCTTCTTAACCTTCTACATGATTCAGCTGTATATGAACAAATGAGATGATTTTATTTTCATTCATATACATACCCAAGTATTTATCGACACGCGTACTCCTGAAAAACCAAGTAGGCAACACCTAAACCCGTAACCCTGTTCTAAGCGCGGAATCACACATTATCCTCCCTCCCTCGCCTTCTGTATCTTCCCTTTTCCCATATTTCTATTTATACGAATGGATAATCTCTATTTAAACAGGTGTAAACAGCAGTACCAACAACATAATGGCATATGGCATTATACCTTAGAATGTACTCTGAAATTGGAATTCCTCGATTCAATTTTAACCGAGGGTGAGTGATGATTTGGGGGATGAACGCAGCTATAAGAGGGTACAGATGACTCTTTGGGTATTCATTCTACATCCAGACAGCCCAAAGGCCTATGATAGGTCTGCCGGAGGCCGAAAGGAAGTATTGGCACGGGAGAATGGCACAAGCCAACTGGCAGGATTCTGGGAAGGAGGGGAGCTCATTAGATTGAAAGGCGTGATAATAAGGGATCGATATGAATGCTATAATATTTTTTTGTGAGCATACCATATTTCAGGACCAATTGTGGGGACCGCCTGCGCTATGCAGATCGGTGGGGCGGGAGTGACTGACACCCGAAATACTCGACTATATTGGCCAAACATCTCCTTTTTACACCGAATGACACGACGACCGTAATGCCTAGTTACCATAGCAGGTCTTGATGACCAGCTGTACTTCTGCCCAACCGCGGATAAAATACGAACCGTGATTGTTGCTACGGTATCAATTGTCAAACCATCGGCAGAAACATCTTGTGCAATACTAAATAGCGCAACATTAACACCTTTCTATCATACTCTAGATAGAGTGAATGCACTATAAAAAGCATTAACACCTATCAAATTCTAGAAAGTTATCTACAGTGCCCGCTTCTCGGTACTCTAATTAACTTTTCTTAGTACCGCAATTTGTACGAACTGGGCTGTACACTTCCCAGAGTTGTAACTGTTGTGATGAACCTGTCGAGACGATTGATTTGAGTCTATGTCTACGATGCCACGTAGCCTATATATCGGACCAACTTTAACTGCGACCGTTCGTCATCAAGGTTGTTGATTGAGGTAAATTCTACTGGGATATTGCGGCGCTTACCTTCATCAGATACCGGCGACGCTTCATTGAAGGAGAAATGTGGGAGGATAGTACAGGAAGGATGTCGCCATTCGTTATGTGGCTCCAGTTGAAACCCGCGAGAGTTTTTATCGCTCTGGATTTATTGGTGGATAAGGGGATAATATTGCACTTGGAAAATACCGGCAGATTGATACTCTCGGTATGACGGCCAGTTCTCAATCCGGAAAAACTTATTGTTACTTGCATCTTATATAAGCGGCAGCAGTACTTTCCTTCGACACAAAACTTATCGTGAACCGACCCAACTCTACATCATCACCCTCGCAATCTAATTCCTAGAATCACACCTGTGATAAAACATTCTAAAATCAAACCGCAAGTGGCTGATAGCTGCTACAAGTATGGGTCATCGCAAAAAAGGGTATTGATGGTCATGGTAAAACGTGTCGTATCTCTAACAAATTTTTTAGGCCTTGCCACTTCTTCGCAAAGCATGGTCGATGCCAATTCGGGGACTACTGCAAGTTTTCTCACGAGACTGCCGCTACTTCCAAAAGAACAAAGAAAAAGCCTACTCCAGCCTCCATTTCCTTCCGCATCAATACTACTCCCACTACGTCCCTACCTGCACGCAACCAAACTGTTCCCAATACTCCTGCTGCCTCTACTACTACACGTTCCCAAGAGTGGCACTTGCACGACAGGTCAACAACTGGAGACGACGCTTTCTCCAGTAACACCGTCGTCGCATCGTCCCTAACAGTCCTAACTTACTTAGACCCGCCGGGGGTTCTCTCCATCATGGGTCCCAGACATGATAACGACAAAGCCTCGATCGACGAAATCTGTATTTTGCCAACAACGTCGGAAGTCCATGCTAGTCGTTCAGAATACCTACCTCTCAAGGATACAACCTTTCCACACCACGAAAATGGAATCCATCGGCTTTTAGACTCCCAATTTCGATTGTTGAGAGAAGACACCGTGGGACAGCTACGCGATGGTATCCGTGGACTCATTACACACTGGGAGGTACTGATATCCGGCAACGACATGAACGCAAAACGTAAATGCCTACAGCAAATCGGTTCCGGAATGATCATTTTAGACTCAGCCCGAGTCGTTCAGCTTCGATCCCATCGCAGAAAGGGGATAGCGATCGATGTGTCGTTTGCTCAACCCGACAGAGTTTCAAGGATGTCACCATATGAAAGGATGAAGTGGTGGAAGGATTCAAAGTACTTGCAGACTGGAAATCTTGTCGCTCTGGTTCATGCCACCTTCGGAACGACTTTCTTGCTGGTTGCAGATCGCGAGGCCATAAAGCGTAAACCAAAGGAAGAGTCCCAAGACTGGGAGTATGAGGATACTACTTCAGACTATGACGATCCCACCTCGGGCTATGACAATCGCAAAATGGGTATGAATCAAGGAATTGGAGACTTGGCCAGTGATTCAAACAAAGCCTTCATATCGTTCACTTTGGCAAATCCCAACTCGATGCGCGACCAAGCACGGATCATGACAATCATGCAGAAAGCTCAACGGACTGCAGTGCTCGTGGAACTCCCGGGGATGCTTTATGCCTCCTTCGAGCCTTTCTTAAAGTGCCTGAAGTCGCTTCATAAGCAGCCAAATCTCCCTTTCACAAATTGGATTGCACCAACTTCCAGAACAACATACACAACAACTAACGGCCTGGTAGACATTCCAACGCCATCGTACCTAAGGAAGGGTGGTCACTTGGACCTAAGTTGTATCACAAATGGCAGGAGACCATTGTACTTTTCCGCGACAAGGCCTATTACGGTGCATCAACTCCAGCAATATACCACCTTAGACCTTGGGCAATGTGAGAGTTTAATTACTTGCTTGAAGCACGAGCTCGCATTAGTCCAAGGTCCTCCTGGTACAGGTAAGTCATATGTTGGGAACAAGCTTGCGCAGGTCTTGCTGGCCAACAGAGATAGACTCAATATAGGACCTATCATTTGCATTTGGTCAGTTTCGAAACAATTTCTGCAAGTCAATAGCTACTGACGTCACGAAATAGCTATACAAATCATGCACTGGACCAGTTTTTGGAAAAGCTGCTCGATTCAGGCGAGACAAAAATCATCCGGATGGGATGTGGATCAAAATCAGAGCGATTGGCAGGTTTCACATTGGCAGACGGACGCACAAAGGGAGTGTCAACACAGGATGAGAGGAGAAATATCGGGAAGTGCAATGGGGACCTTACCGAGACCGAAAAGACGATGCAGCAACTACTAGACCTTACATCTCGCGGATGTACCTTCACTGATATCGAATATTACTTGCGATCAAACTCTCTCAACACTTACAATCTCTTGTTTGCGATTGCACGTGGTAATGATGTGCAAGCTGAAGAAAAGGACAGCTGGAAAATGGCCGGCAAGAATTCGAAGTCTGATATCTTTCAGATATGGACCGATGGGAAGAATCTCCCAACTCAGAACTTTGATATTCAACCCCTACAGGCGAGCCGTAGTCTACAGGAGCTACATTCCGGCTTACCAACCCTTGGGATACCTCACTACAGGAGCGGCAAACTCTGAAGTCGCATTGGGAGAAACAAGTGAATGACTCTCGGTGGGATGAGTTTCAATCTTGCATGAAGAAGTTTACGGACCAGAACGGTTACCTACGGGCGCAATATAGAGAATTTGACAGAAGATGCCTTGTAAAAGCGCATGTTATCGGAGTCACCACAACCGGCCTTGCAGCTAATTCACGGCTCCTTCGAAGCCTCGGCTCGAAAGTCCTGATCTGCGAGGAAGCTGCCGAGGTTCTTGAGGCACACTTAATTACCGCACTGCTACCAACAATCGAACATGCCATCCTGATTGGAGACCATGAGCAGCTACGCCCTCATATCTCGAAGCATGAATTGTCTATGGAATGCGACAAACATGAGAAATTTGGTCTCGACGAATCGCTTTTTGAACGGCTGGTTAAGGAGAAATTCAAGGGAGCAAAAATGCCGATTGCAAAGCTGTACACTCAAAGGAGAATGCATCCTTCGATTGCTGCCTTAGTCAGAGATACACTATATCCGGAACTCGAGAATGATCCCAGGACGAACAGGTTCCCTGAAGTTGCTGGAATGAGAAAGAGATTGTTTTGGCTTGATCACCAAAATCATGAAAACGCTGGCGGATTAATGGAGATGTCAAAGTCGAATGAATATGAGGCAAAGATGGTTTTGAGTTTGGTTCGGCATCTGTCGCAGCAGGGTATCTACACCGGCAAGGATGACATAGCCATACTTACACCATACCTTGGACAGCGCAAAAAATTATGCATGATGCTTGGTGATGAGTTCAACATAATTGACGAGAATCAAGAACTTGAGGACGCCAAACTAGACAAGGACGTTCAGAAGCAGCTGGTTCGTATCGCCACTGTGGATAGCTTTCAGGTACACTCTTTATCTTCAACCTATTAGCCAATTTTGTTAAATTTTTACAGGGCGAAGAGGCAAAGATTGTTATTGTGTCATTAGTCCGAAGTAACAAAGAACACAAGTGTGGGTTTCTTGAAACCAACAACCGTATCAACGTTCTTCTCAGGTAAACCACCTATCTACTGTGGAAGATAACCTTTACTCATACACATATAAGCCGCGCGCAGCATGGAATGTATATCATTGGAGACTCTAACACTTACCACAGAGTCCCCATGTGGGCTAATGTCATACGCATGTTCACGCAAAACGGCAATATCGCCCGGACACTCGAACTGAAATGCCCGAGACACCCTAATACATCTATTTATGTCAGCAGTTCTGACGATTTTGCATGGCTATCACCAGATGGAGGCTGTTCAAAACGATGCGAGAAGCGTTTGATATGTGGACACGATTGTCCGATGAAATGTCACTCCGATCAACTACATGCCCTGTTAGTCTACCGTACAAATTTGTCGTTCCACATTTGGTGGTTCGGTACTAACGCTAGAATAGTTCCAAGTGCAACGACTGTATGAGGCTGTTTTCTTACTACGGGGGCTGATTAGTTACAAGTGCTACCAAGGCGGGTGATTTTGACAGGGCGTTTGGGAGGTTGACCATCTAGTTGCTGAATTGCTGGGTTCTTGTCTTAACGGGTTTGGGCTAAAATTGGATGTTTCTTTCTAGGTTGTTTATCGGTATATGGGGCATCTTGAAAATTATTAATTCCTCCATTATCCTTTTTATTTTGGAGAGCGGGCGAGGGTAAACGAGATGGCATCAATGATTCCACCAGTCCAGCAATGGACCAGTCCGGACTGGAACCGTCCAGTCTAGTCCAGGTCCAGTCCAAGAAATTTTTGGACCGGGATCGGACCAATCCCCAATTTTTCGGGACCTGGACTGAACTGGCCTGGACTGCATTGGACCAGTCCACTCGGGCCGAATCGGCCCGAATACTCTGGGAGTTACTGATACACTGAGTCAACAAA
>Ga0307515_10001810_pt1 | contig 47689 bp, 44 predicted proteins | sample 17_EM_MG_FD_194513 | JGI IMG/M metagenome (GOLD analysis project Ga0307515, IMG submission 194513) | Populus trichocarpa ectomycorrhiza microbial communities from riparian zone in the Pacific Northwest, United States - 17_EM | ecosystem: Host-associated > Plants > Roots > Unclassified | place... | reverse complement strand
TGGCATACTGGCTTATAAATTTTTCATTAGCGGCAAAAAATCCCGCCAGGAAAATAATTACCAAATATTTTACAATTTCGCTTGGCTGAAAACCCAGCAGGTTTACCTTAACGCCACTACCCTCGGGCCCGGTGCCAAATAAAATTGTACTAAACAAAATGCCCATGGCCACAACAACCCATGGCCAGCCATTTGCAGCGCTGCGCGTATTTTTAAATACCAGCAAACGGTATAAACCCGAGTCGGCAGTAAGCTTGCGCAGGTTGATAAACAGTATAACGCAGATAATACCAACGCCTATGCCCAGGTAAATGAGGGTGTCTTTTGCTAAAAACCTATCCCTTAACGGATCCTGCAAGCTTAATAAAGTAAGAAACGAGATTCCCGTAAGTACCATTACCAGGGGTAATATAATTTGATCGGCCTGCGGATAACGGTAGCTTAACAGGATATGGATAATAATAAACCCGGCAAAAAAGCTGGCAGCAATAATCCAATACCAGGTGTTGAAATCGTCGATGGTACGTACAATAAATGCTCCCTCTTTTTTCAGGATATTGAAATCGCGGGTTGACAGCAGCTTAATGCTGTGCGGCGACTGCACAAAGTTTACCTTTTTATCGCCATCCAGTTCAACAACCCCCTGCGAGCGGCCAAACTCAAAACCTGGCTGCAAGGGTAATAGTTCAAATGCCTTATCGGTGGGCAAATTTTTAAACTCGTAATTGCCATTGGCATCGGTTCGGGCAAATGCCGTAAGCGACTGTAGTTGTCTTTTTTTATCAGCATTGGCAATAAACACCTTTTTTGCAGCCGGCAAATTCTCGGTGGTTGTGTTTTTGGCAGCCGTTTCCTCGTCAGAATAAATACTGTCTCTGGACAATATCATATTCAGCCTCACTAAAACACCAGCAACCGGTTGTTCTTTGTGGGTGATTTTGCCACTGATGCTGTAATCGCCCAGGCCCAGATCGTTTTGGACGGGAATTTCGGGCGGGTGATTTTTTTCCTGGCTAAACCGGATGGAGTCATCCCCGGTATAACCCAGCAATTCGCGCGAATCCAATACCCGCTGCCTGAATGATTCCCCGCCTTGTTCTATAGCCTCATCGGCATTAACATAGTATTTGCGTTTATTCAGTTCGCCGGCGTTATCAAAAGCGCCAGCCGAGCTTGCCTTGACGGCAATAACAGACTGAATATAATCTACATCCCTCGGGTCATCAAAATAGTAACCTTTTTTTAGTAACGCGGCTACGTTTCTGGCCCTGTTTGGGGCATTTAGGTTTACGATGGTGCCATCCTGCAGACGTTTATCAACATCCGTAAATTTTTGCTGCAAAACCATATATAGCCGGCCAAAAAGCATAGCCAGCAAAATACCTGTAAGTAATAAAAACAATCGCTCCAACCGTCTGCCGGGAGCTTTGGGTGTGCCCTTATCCATTAGTGCTTGATGGCTTTGGGTAACGAATCTATTTTGAACATGCCCCCAAACAACCTGCCCGATACATATTGTTTATCGGGGAAAAGGTAGGTAGTTTGCACAGGCGTTACGCAGTTACTAAACTGCACATATTTTAATACCAGGGCATCGTTATGTGTAATAACTCCGGTTTTAAAGCCATCAAATGCCACACTATCCAGTACCACATATTTGCTTTTTGGCGATAACATGAAAGCTGCCCCCTTATAACCCGAATCGGGTTTAAAAACAATTTTACCTTTTGCCTTTATGTACAGGCTATCCCTGCCAATATAAATGGAATCGCTTAATACTATTGGCTCCTTAAAGTCAGTTGCCGAAAGTATAAGGGTGTTCCCCTTCAACTTATTCAGCGTATCCTGTAGCTTTATTTCGCCCGCGCTTTTTGGCCTGGTAACAGGCCTGGCGGCAACCGGTTTTGTATCGTCGTGCTTTAGCTGCTGGTTTATCCAGTACTGCCACACAAATCCGCATAAAACAACCAGTAACAATATGGCCAGTAAAACTACCGCACCGCGATTGCTTTTTTGCTTTACTGGAACAGTTTCGGGTCCATCGGGTAATTTAGGGCGATGTTTGGGATCAATAATCTCTTCGACAACCTTAGCCGAAGCCACCGGTCGGGTTACATTTTGAACACGCGGGGCTTTGTTGTTATGTACCAACACCACGGTCACGTTATCTTTGCCACCTTTATTATTGGCCGCCTGTATCAGTTTAGCTGCCTTATCTTCCAATTCGCCGGCCCCTGTCAGGATACTTTTTATCAGGTTTTTATCAACCAGGTCGGTAAGGCCATCGCTGCAAACCAATAACATATCGCCGGGCAAAAACGGCGAGTGGCCTGTCTCTACAAAGTCGGCTTCTTTAGCAATATTAGGATCAAAACCCAGGGCTTTATTAATTTCGTTACGCTTAGGGTGATCCATAGCGGCTTCTTCACTTAACCGTCCCGAATCTTCCAGGAAGCCAACAAAGGAATGGTCTTTTGAAATTTTGATTAGTGAATTATCGCGTAGCAAATACAAGCGGGTATCGCCTACATGGGCATAATGAAACTGGTTATTTTCCAGGTCGACCACCGCAAGCGTAAGTACGCAGGCCATGTTCTGCAGTTCCTTATCTGCTATTTTTTTATCGTAAATTTGTTTGTTGGCATCAATAAAAGTATTCACCAGCAAGGCGCTCACATTGCCGGCGATGTACGATAGATCTTTAATAATGGTCTCGCGCGCAATTTCGGCGGCAACCTCGCCGCCTACATATCCGCCTACTCCATCAATTACACAGGCCAAAATAAAATTATCATCATTGGCTTTCTGGGCAATAAAGGCATCCTCGTTATTGTCCCGCTGCCTGCCGGTATCGGTTAGTCCGAAATAATTATTTGCCATGGCTTGATCTTTTTATGTCGATAAAATGGGCCAGCAATAACAAAACACATATTGCCAGTAAGCCTATTGATAATATTTGTGACATTACGCTTCGGGTTTAAATATGTTGATGCCGATTATACCATTCAGCAATATTTTTGAGTTAAAAGGCAATTCCACCCATTGCGGCGAGTTTACATCACTGCGGGTAATTTCCTGCTCGTTAATCATGGTCAATTCGCCAAATGATGACAGGTAAAGCTTACCATCGGCTTTATTCATTCGGATGCGCAGGTGCGGGGTATTTACCCAATCGCTCGGAATTTTAAATACAGCGGCATCTTCGCGCGTTTCTTCGTTGCCAGATACTACAATATCTTCATTCTTCATCAGGAATTCTACCTTACGACCTACAAACTGCTTATCGGGCATAATTGTATCCAGCCGGGCCAAAACAGTTTGCCCGGGTTTTACCACGTCCTTTTCGTTATAATGCAAGTCATTTGCGTAAGGTAGTTCGTAATATCCCTCGCTGTAATAGGTAAAGCCTTTTAAAATATCATTGCTAATATCCAAAGTTTGAGCAACGCCGGTATGGCGGGGTATAAAGGTTACCCGCAGGTTTTCTTCTTTTTTATTGCTCCCGGGCAACAGTTTGCCTATAAAGCCCTTGTCACCCTTTTTATAATCAGGATGTGATACCAGCCTGAACACCCATTTTGAACTTGATGGTTCAACCTTTTTGCCTACTTCCTGGTGTTCGCGCAGTAGTTCATAAAATTTTTTTACCGATTCATGTACAATGATGCCAAACAAACCCGAACGGTTGTTTATAAACTCCTGGTAGTCTTCTTCGTTAAAGCTGATGATGTATTCGTGATAAAAAACAACCCTATCGGCAAATGACAGCTGAGCAACGGATTCTTTAAATTTTTCGATAATGTACAGGTACACATCATCGGGAGTGAGCGTTTTATTTGCTACAGCAGCCACCGCGGCGGCCTTCCCATTCGGCAGAAACCAGTCCTGCAGACCTATTTTTTGCCAAAATGTAGATTTGGATTCCATTAGGTAAATCTTTTTTAGATGTTAATTATCATTAACTAAAAACTCAATTTTGATGTATCAGCGTTTTTTATGCTATCGCGGTAAAACTGCGGGTCGGATTTAGACTTGTGTTTTACGCCACGCAATATCGAATCTGCCAATGAATCCACCTCGGGCGGAATACTGGCAGCAGGATCATTGTTAACCGGTTGTGTTTCTTCATGTGTATCCCTTTTAACCTGGCTATCTGGTTTGGCCTGGGTACTGCCCTGACTTAAAGTATCCCTTGGCGGCGTTGTTGATTTAAAAAAAGTGTTATAAATACCCTTACGATGCTTAATGGCCATAACAGACGAAAAACCGGTTAGGGCAACCAATACCACAATTAAACTAATAAATAACGGTTTAGAAATACGTACCGCATGCTTACCTACAACAACAGGCGTTTCAGTCCCAGGGTTTACAACGTGCACGCCCCTGGCGCTTTCGGCCTCCTGGTAGTAAAGTAACAGCCCTTGCAGCCGCTCATTTTCCTTTAATAATACCGAAGCATTCCAGGAATCATCAACATCTGTACTGTTTACCGCCGATATACTGCTATATACCAAAACCTCCTGCAGCTCGATTCCATTGGCATAACGGTTTTCGGGCTCTTTTTCCAGGCATTTGGCAACAATTTTAAGCAGCCATGCAGGCACCTGCATTTCATGCTGTTTCTTTTCGTCGGTCCACCCGGCAGGCAAATTCTTTTTGCGTAGTTCCATCACATCAGGAACTTCCTTTTCCATATGCGACAGCATAACCGCGTTGCGGGAGGTTTCGCCGTTATCGTTAAGCGGGAAAGGTACCTGGCCGGCAATCAATTCATACAGGATAATACCGTAGCTGTACACATCGGTCTGAAAATACATCAGTCCTTCGTTTTGCTCGGGTGCCATAAATTCAATAGCCCCGGCATGCCTGATGCTGGTGCGCCGCTGATCGTCAGACATAGCCGAAAGGCCAAAATCAAGCAGCACATAGTTACCCGTATGGATATTGAACTTTACATTGTTGCTTTTAATATCGCCATGCTTAACCGATACCTTGTGGCAATGCGAGAGCGCATTTGCCAACTGATCGGCCAGTTTAATGATTTCCTTGATGGTAAAAATAGCCTCGTGCGGTGGCTTCAATAAATCCTCCAGGTCGGGGCCATCAATATATTCCATCTCGATAAAAGGGAACGAACCGCTTTCGGTAATACCCGAATTGAGGATTTTGACCACATTGGGATTGGGCTCTTCGTTTACCTTTTTTAGTTTTTCAACCTCGTTCTGAAAATTTCTGAAATTTTTATCGTCGGTACTCTCCGTATGGATTGGGGTGGGTAATAATTTTACCGCTGTAATGATAGGGCCATAGCGCCTGCCTTTATAAACAGAGCCTTGTCCGCCCGTTCGCAAAGCCCCCATATTCTCCAAACCTTCGGTAATTGTAAATACTTTGCTCATTGAGTTATACTTGCAGTGCTGTAAACATAAATAACAATTGGTTAAACTTTGTTATTTCAACATAACGCACATGTTGGCGTTTGGTTATAAAAATATGAAAAAAAGTGCGGATGTGCAGATGTGCAGATTTCAGATGTGCAGATTTCAGATGATTTAAATCAATTTGAAAATTTGAGGATTTGAAAATTTGAAAATAAAATCTACTAATTTGAAATACAGCCCTTCGTCTTCACATCTAAAATTTGCATATCTTCATATCTGCTTTTTCATTTGCACATCTGAAATCTGCACATCTGCATATCATTTTATTACTATTTCATCTACCAACAACCAAGCCTTAGCTCCGGCAATATATTCGCCAGGCGGAATAATGCCTTTGTTGATACCCCTCACCCTTACATAACGTGCCTGGATTGGGTTAATATCGGCTCTCACTGTGTTGATACCATTTGCGTTAAACTCGGTTTGCCGGTAAACTTCGGTGTAGTTTTTGCCGTCTTCAGATACTTCAAAAGTCAGTAATGTTGGTTCCCACATTTTTTGCCAGTGGTATTTTAAAATGTTGATGCCCAATTGCGATATGGTTTGGACGGAACCCAGATCGACCACGGCATCCAGGTCATTGCCGCTGAAGCCATACCACTGGCCATCGTTGTATAATTTGCTGCCAAAAATGCCATTAACCAAACCAAAGGTATTGCCGGGATTATAGGCTCCCAGCGGCTGGTTAACAAGGGTTACCGTTTTGCCAATGCCTTTGTGAATGGTAACTTTTTTTTCATATACCCGCCCGGTTAATTTGCCATTGTTAAATACAGCTGCTTTTATGCTGCCAGATTGGGTAATGGTTAAGGCGCCTTCATACCTTTTGATGCCTAAGCCGGGTAACGATCCGTCGGTGGTATAAAATATTTCTCCACCGGGCAAGGTGGTGTTTAAGCTAAGCGACACCTGGTGGTCGGCAGTTTCACTTACACTATCCGTTATCTCGTCAAAAGTATTAGCAGCATTAATATTCAGCTTTGCAAGCATCGGCTGCTCATACCTTAACCGCCTCAAAAAGCCATCATAATTTTTGTTTTCTTTAGCCGACCAAGCTACCTCGGCCAAAGCCAATATCCTGGGAAACCATTGACGCTCGGCCCGGGCGGGGCGGGGCAGGTACTCGCTCCAGGCGTTGGCTTGTACGCCTTTAATGTATTGGGCTTCGCCGGCAGATAGTGCTTTAGTTACAGGTTCATAGTTATAAGTTTTGCTTAGCGGGGTATAGCCACCCGCTGCAATTGGCTCGTCGGGGTATAAGGACTGATAGTAGTCCAGGTACACATATTTTTCGGGCGTCATGATGGCGTTGTGGTGTTGTTTGGCAGCAGCTATCCCGCCTTCCTCGCCTGTCCAGCTCATAACGGTTGCACCGGGGGTTAAGCCACCTTCCAGTATTTCGTCCCATCCAATAATCTGGCGGCCTTTACTGTTTAGATATTTTTCCATGCGGCCTATGAAATAGCTTTGTAGTTCATGCTCGTCTTTTAAATGCTCATCGTTAATGCGTTTCTGGCATTTGGGGCAGGTTTTCCATTTGGTTTTGGGGCATTCGTCGCCACCTATGTGGATATATTTTGAAGGAAACAGCGGCAGCACTTCGTCCATCACGCTTTGCAAAAAGGTAAAGGTTTCATCGTTACCGGCACAATATACATCGTCGAAAATACCCCAATAAGTAGCCATTTTGTATGGACCGCCGGTGCAACCCAGTTGCGGGTATGCGGCCAACGCCGCCAACGCATGTCCCGGCATTTCAATTTCGGGTATAACGCTGATATGCCGCTCTTCAGCATATTTTACGATGGTCTTAACCTCCTCCTGGGTATAGTAACCGCCATAACGTTTGCCATCGAAACGGTGGGGGCTATCACGCTTGTGACCAATGATGGTCTCATCCCGGTAGGCCGAAATGCTTTGCAGCAGCGGGTATTTTTTTATTTCGATACGCCAGCCCTGGTCGTCGGTGAGGTGCCAGTGAAAGGTGTTGATCTTGTACAGGGCCAGCATATCTATCCACTTTTTGATGTCACTCACGGCAAAAAAATGGCGGCTTACATCCAGGAGCATACCCCGGTACCCAAAACGGGGACGATCTTGAATTGTACAGCTCTCAATAGTTATTTTTCCATTAGACGAGTGTAATAGCTGAATAAGTGATTGCAGGCCATAAAACACACCAGCTTCATCATGTCCGGTAATATTAATTTGCTTTGATGTTACCACCAACTCATAACCTTCATTATCAACAACTTTAGAGGAATCGATTTTCAGGATGATATTGCCTTCCCTTTTCACTTTAGGCCGATATCCGGCAAGTGACTGAAAATATTGATTAAAAAATATAAGGTCGCCCGTTTTAATTCCGGGCTCTATAGTTATACCTGTAGCGGCAGAAAAAGTAAACATCCCCTTACCTTTTTCAAACTTATAGGGCTGCGGTATTATCCCCTGTTGTTTAATTTGTGCCGATGAACTGCCCGCGATTAATGCCAGGCTTAAGATAGTTAGCAGGAATTTGTATGGGTGTATCGGCTTTATCATGAATACAGATTTGCAAAGCCTAATATAGCTGATTATAGGTATTTACGCGTTCAATTATAAAAATTACAGACTGCCAATGGCCTTGCGGTAATTGGTAATGGCGGTAGCGATAGATTTTACAATGGCATCCTGCCCGCCGGGCGAGTTAAGGTAATCCTCCTCTTCGGGGTTGTTGATAAAACCTGTTTCGATAAGTACGGCAGGCATGGCGCTATGGGCCAATACCAACACGCCCTGCTCCTTCACCCCTTCGCTTGGGCGGCCGTCAAAATCGGTAAACTCGGCATTCAGCAGATCGCCGAAGAGGATACTTTGCTTACGGTACTTTTGAATATAAGCATTCAAGATTATGGCGTTTGACGGGTCGGTTTGATCGTAGCTTTCGTAGTTTTGCTTGTAGTCCTTTTCCTGGAAAATAGACGCATTTTCACGCACGGCCTCCTCCTGTTCTTTCAGCCGGTGAAAGCCGTAAACCAGCAATAACACCCCCTTACGCTTATGGGCCGAAGCCGCGTTTCCTTCGGGAGATGAGTTGCAGTGGATAGAAACAAACAGGTTTCCATGCGCCTGGTTGGCTATGTTTGATCGTTGGTTGAGGGGAATAAACGTATCATCTGTACGGGTCATCAGGGCGGTAAGGTCCCTCATGCCGGTATCAATATAAAGCTTCAGTTTTTTGGCAATAGCCAGCGTCACGTTTTTCTCAACCGAGTACGATCCGCGGGCGCCGGGATCTTTACCGCCATGGCCGGCATCAATAATAACCGTCTTAAACCTGAAGCCCGAGCCTGCCGGGATGGAATCTCTTTGCTGTGCCCGGGAGTTTAAATAAAACAGGCAGATTCCTATACAAACCCTGATTATTCTTGAAATTTTCTTGATATATCTCATCTTTTTACCGCCTTTTTGCTGCATTTTGGGCACAAGCCGGTAGCATATAGTGTAAAGCCCCGGGGCTCAAAACCCGGTGGCAGGGTTATGGCGGGAAGGTGCAAATCGTCAAGGCAGTATACGTTTTTGCATTGGGTGCAGTTGAAGTGCAGGTGCTCGTCATGGTGGTGGCCTTCATCGCAGCTGGATGAGCAGAGGGCATAGTTGGCCGTGCCATTTAAATCAAATACTTTGTGAATGATGCCTTTTTCTTCAAAGGCATTCAGGATGCGGTATAGGGTAACCCGGTCAATATCGTTCATAACACTCTCCAGATCAGGCTGCGAGGTGGCCGCGCTACGGGCCGACATCATGGAGAGCACCCGCAAACGGGGGGCCGTCTTCTTTAAATGGTGCCTGTTCAGCAGGTCCTCGAAGTGAAAGTTATTACGGGCTGGTTCCATCTAAGTTTTACAGGGGTGTGTACGTGCAAATATATACAACGTTGCATTACGGGAGAAATTATAGTGATGCTGGTGCGCAGGTGTCCGGGTTTTGCGGGATACAAAAGTTTTCGGGTTAAGAAACATCACAAAACCGGGCTTTATATTTTGTATAATCAACAAAGTGTGTGTACCAGTACGGGGTGACTTGTCCTGAAAAAGGTTGACAGTGATTATTTGTAGTTTATAAAGGTAATCCTAAAAGGATTACCAATCCAATTTATTGTTATTGTTTGTCGTGTTAGGATGTGGGTAACGCGATAGCGTTATCCACATCCTAACACGTTTTCTTTTTTTTGCTACTTTTTTTTCTTTTAAAAAGCGGCTCTTTTTTGTTGATAACTATGTCGGCCTTATTTTGCTTCATTGACCTATAATAGTTTTTCCAGCGACGCTCCACCTTAATATCCCTGCCATGAACCAGTGCAGGTGTCAGCATAGATATGCTGCTGTGCGGCCTGAAAAAGTTGTAAATGTTCACAGCCTGTGTCACCGCTAATATAGCGCCCCCGAGGTCTTCAAATACGGGTTGTAATAATTCCATTTTAAGGATTCCGTTCACCCGTTCTGCAATAGCATTATCCCTTGGATCTCCGCCCTGGGTCATGCTGATGCTGATTTTGCAGTCTTTAAGCGCATTTACATATCGTTCAGAACAATATTGTGTGCCTCTGTCTGAATGATGGATCAGTCCTTCCAGGTTCTTGCGGCCCCCGATAGCCATTTGCAGCGCCAGGATGGTCCCGTCAGCACCAAGACTTCCGCTTACATGAAAGCCAACAATCTTTCTGCTGAACGCATCCGTTACCAGGCTCAGGAACACATCTTTTTCTTTCAGCATCAGGTAGGTGATATCACTCACCCATAGCTGATCTGAACGCGTAGGAACCATTTCTTTAATCAGGTTGTCGTATTTCTTCAGCCGGTGATTGGAATCAGTTGTACGTGGCTTTCGCCGGGCTCTTTTATTCAACAGATCATAATTGCAAAGCATGGTAAAAAAGGCATCTCTGCCCATATTCATATAATGGCGTTTCATAAAAGGGGTTAGTAATAAGAAGAGTTTACGGCCACCTATCCGTGGCTGAAGCTGACGGCAATCCAGTACCTGTTGGATGATAAGCTCTTCCTGCAACGGTTCTTTTTCCTGTGTTAATCTACGTTTATAATAAGCCTGACGGCTATAACCAGACAGTGAACACAACAGGGCTAAACTATAACCTCTGCTTTGTTCTACCTTCATGACTGACTGGGGCCAGCTTTTTTTCGGATATCCGTGCCAAATTGCTCATCAGATATATCGATCATTGCTTCCAGTAATTCCACTTTAATGCGAGATAGCCGTAACGCTTCCTGTAACTCCTCTACTGTAGTAAGTTCTTCCTGGTTTAGCACTTTCTTAGAAAATGCTAAAGGATGTTTTTTTGAATGCTTTTTATAGGCCATAATCCAACGGGCTATTGTGACATGGGCGTAGCCGTATTTTACTCCCAATATACGCGTACTTGTACCTCCAGCCAAATACTCCAATACAATTTCATGCTTCTCTTTTAATTTGTCCATTTTTTGTGTCCCTTTTTGTCAACCCTGGTTAGGACAAGTCAGGGTATTTCACCCCGTGTCATGGTGTTTCTGGGTGTTTCATTTCCGGGTGGTACACACACTTTGTTGGTTATGCATAGTACCCGAAAAAGGCGTCCAGCCATCAAAGGGCACCGTAGTGCCTGTCGGTAGGCATCACATGTCCTGGTATCATGTTCTGAAAAGTTTAATTCGCCCCTCTTTTATTACCACGTGCCATTATTATTTTAAGTTTATCTTCCTCGTCTCCACTAATCCGGGTTTTCGAACCAAAATGATCCTCATCAACCTAAAGCTGAAGAAACTCATATTTAGGCTTACCTTTGCCGCATGGCGGGTATCTACATTCATATTCCTTTTTGCAAACAGGCGTGTCATTATTGCGATTTTCATTTTAGTACGTCGCCGCAGTATAAAGATGAATTGGTGCAGGCGCTGGTAACCGAAATTAAACTTCAAAAAAGTTACCTGGATGGCGAAACTGTAGAAACGATTTACTTTGGCGGCGGTACGCCATCGGTATTGGAGGCCGATGAGATCCACCTGCTTATTAACACCATTACCGAACTACATACAGTTGCCTCCAACGCCGAAATTACGCTGGAAGCCAACCCGGATGACCTGGATGTTGCCAAAGTAAAAGCCCTGCGCCAAACAGACGTAAACCGCTTCAGTATTGGCATCCAATCTTTTTTTGATGACGATTTAGTTTGGATGAACCGCGCCCACCGCGCCCGCGAATCCGAGTCGGCCGTAAAACGGGTGCAGGATGCCGGTTTTGAAAACATAACAGCCGACCTTATTTATGGCTACCCCCTGCTTACAGATACCAAATGGAAACAAAACCTGGACAAGATTTTTGAACTCTCCATCCCGCACATATCGGCATACTCCATGACGGTAGAGCCGCAAACAGCACTGGCGGCCTTTATCAGCAAAAAAAAGCAGCCGCCCATGAACGATCAGCAAAGTGCGGCCCAGTTTATGGTTTTAATGCAAGCGATGGCCGACCACGGTTTTGAACATTACGAAATCTCGAACTTTGCGCAGCCCGGCCGCTACTCTAAACATAACTCCAATTACTGGCAGGGTGTAAAGTACCTGGGAATAGGCCCCTCGGCCCACTCCTACAACGGCGAGGTAAGGCAATGGAACATTGCCAGCAATGCTAAATATACCAAGGCTATTACAGGCGGCAAAATACCTGCCGAAACGGAAACCCTTACCGAAGCAAACCGCCTGAACGAATACATCATGACCTCCATCCGCACCATGTGGGGACTTGATTTAAACAGACTTAACGCGATTGCAAAAGGCGCGGCAGACCAACTGCAAATTGAAGCCCGCGAGTTTTTTGATAAGGAATGGATAACTCAAAAAGACGACACCATTTACCTTACAGCCACCGGCAAGCTTTACGCCGATAATATTGCAGCAGGCTTATTCTTTTAACCTCTATCAAACACAATCATTTTTGGTAACTTGAACTTTCAATTGAAAAACAATGCAAAATGCAAACTGATAACTGCAAGCTGATAACCGCAAGCTATTTCAATAACGCGGATTCATTTTTTTTGACATCTGCCAGTTACCTTTTGGCGTTTTATTTCGTTCCTTTGTTTACTTTTTGGTAATACTATAGTATCCCTAATTAAATTTAACACAGCCCGAAGGTAACATTTATGAGTTTTATACTTAAGCCGATTGATACTGTTGAAAATATCTCTCCGGAGGATTTCAAGAAAAACTATTTAAACCCGCGCCGCCCGTTAGTGATTAAAGGCCTTACCAAAACCTGGCCTGCCCGCGAAAAGTGGACTCCCGAATACCTTAAGGAGGTTGTTGGCAACAAGGTGGTGCCTTTGTACGATAATTCCAAAGCCGATCCGTCAAAACCCATTAATTCATCGGCTACCGAAATGCCTTTTGACGAGTATATTGATCTCATCCGCAGTAACCCAACGGAGTTGCGCATTTTCTTTTTCAATATTTTTAAACAAGCGCCGCAATTATTAAATGACATTGTATTGCCTAAAGACCTCATGGGCGGCTTTTTGGAAAGCATGCCCGGCATGTTCTTCGGCGGATCAAACTCGGTAACATTTTTACATTACGACATCGACCTGCCCCACATTTTCCACACCCATTTTGGTGGCCGTAAGCATGTAATATTGTTTGAAAATAAATGGAAACGCCGCCTGTACTGCATCCCTAACGCTACCTACGCGCTGGAGGATTATGATGTACTAAACCCCGATATCAAAAAATTCCCGGCCCTGGATGGTGTAGAAGGGATTGAAGTATTTTTAGAGCATGGCGATACCCTGTTTATGCCCACCGGCTACTGGCACTGGATGAAATATATTGATGGCTCCTATTCATTAAGCCTGCGTGCCTGGGATGCATCTATGACCCGCAAAGCCGCCAGTTTGTACAACCTGGCTATTAAGGGCGGGGTCGACAGCCTGCTTAAAATGGCTTTTAAAGAAAAATACGCCAAATTTCGCGAGGAATTAGCTGTTAAATGGGCTAATAAAGAGTTGGCAGCGGGTAAACCTTTTTGATTTCTGTTGCCGGGTTCGGGTTGCCAGGTTCGGGTTTTATTAAAGACTTTTTATGGCGGTGAGGTTTTCTTCACCGCTATTTTTTTTCCTTTCCGATAGTCCTCACAACCTATACCATCGGCCGTGTCTTCATGGCCGACTTTCCACGTCCAATCGCGAGTAATAATTCATACCTTTAAGGCAAATCTTATCATTTATGATCGCTGATAAATTAAAACTTCATCTCGGCAATTACGTCAAAATAACACGAACGGTAGCCCAAGGAGTCGACGAAACAAGCAGCGGATATATTCTTGATTTTTCTGATAATCTTATTTTATTGCACGAAGCAGGTGACTTTACACTACATGGCTACAGTGTAATACCCCTTAGCCAGGTAAAGAAAATACGGCACAACAAATTTGATAAGTGTTTTAAACAAATAATGATAGCCGAAGGTGAGGCGGATAAAGTAGGCATCAACTATAAAATCGATTTGAGCAGCTGGCAATCCGTTTTTAAAAGTATACAAGCTACCGGACTGAATGTTATTGTCGAGGTTGAAGATCCGGCCAACGATATCTTTAGCATAGGTCCAATCTTAAAAATCACCTCAAAAAAAATCCACATCGAGTATTTTGATGCCGAGGGTTTTATTTCAGATAATCCGGATAAAATTAATTTTAAGGATATAACTAAGGTAAAATTTGACGACAGGTATATTAACGTTTTCAGCAAGTACTTAAGAAAGAAAAAAGCTAAAAAGGAATAAACACCAAATACAGCAAAAGGTAGGTGTTTACACCGTCAATGGAAAATATATTTCGATAAGTATTTAAGAAAGAAAAACTAAACGCTCAACCTATGCCAATATATCAGCGAGATGGCTGCGCCGCACTTATTTATTTGCACTAACTTATTTAACGGGCAATGAAAACCAAAAGGTGCTGCCAGCTCCGTATACGCTATCAACCCAAAGTTTTCCGCCGTGCCGTTCGGTAATTTCTTTGCAAATATAAAGCCCTATCCCTAAACCGGCCATACTTGGATTAAGGTCCTCGACCCGGTAAAAGCGATTAAAAATATTTTTTTGTTTATCTGTTTTTATGCCAATTCCCCGGTCTTTAACTCCAATCTTAACTTCGCTGCCAAGATCTTCCAGTATCACATCCACATTTTTTCCGGCAGGCGAATATTTGATAGCATTGGTTAGTAAGTTAATAATCACCTGCTCAATCCGCTGAGGATCGGCAGTTATATTTAAAACATCTGCGTTTGATTTAAAATTGATTTGATGGCTGATTTGCGAGTCCTGAATAAGTTCGATAGCTTCTTCAACAATTTTTTTAATATTAAACCGGCGTTTGTTCAACTCCAGCTTTCCGGCTTCAATTTTGGATACATCTAACAGGTCAGACACAAGGGACGAAAGCTTCCTGACCTGCCGCACGGTTTTAGATACAAACCTTTTGCTTTTTTCATTGGTTTCTAACCGGTCCAAAATCTGCAGGTATCCCGAAATACTGGTTAGCGGTGTTCTCAATTCGTGGCTGGCCATGCCAATAAATTCGTCTTTTTTCAGGTTCAGATTTACTACTTCTTTATATAACCTGGCGTTTTGTAAGGCAATTACCGCCTGCAAGGATATAGCCTGCAAAATAACTTCATGCTCTTTGGTAAACATGTTAGCCTCTTCATGTACAAAAAAAAGGCCGGCAACAATATTTGGAGCACTTTCAATTAGCGGAACGCTAAGGTAACTTACTATAGGCGGATGCCCGCCGGGCAACACTTTATTGGCTATACTTGCCTGATATCGCTCATCTTTATTAATATCGTCAATGCGTACAATGGTTTTGTTTGTGAACCCGGTATTAAACAAATACGAATTTGTTAAAAAATCGACCTGTTCAAACACCTGTTTAAATGCACCCGACGAAGTACGCAATGTGTAAACCTCGCCGGTGGAGGGGTTGCGGTCGTTGTAAATAAACGTGCCAAATTGTGCGCCTGTTAGCCGCGTAGTTATGTCGGTAATTTTTTGCAAAATAACCTCCATGTCCAAATCCTCAGAAATAGTTGTGCTCAGGGAGTTGATCACCTCAAGGTGCTCGGCATAACGCTGCGTTTTAAGCAAAGCCGTTTTTAACGCGCTTATGTCACGTGCTATTTTTGAAGCGCCGATGACTACGCCTTTCTCATCTTTAATGGGTGATACAGTAAGCGAAATTGGAATGGGCTGCCCGTTTTTGTTCAGCCTTACAGTTTCAAAATGGTCTACTCTTATTCCGTTGGCCACATTCCCTATAATAATTTCTTCTTCCTGCAACCTGTCTTTCGGAATTAAAAATGATATATGTTTCCCTATCGCCTCGTTTTCGGTATAGCCAAAAGTTTTTTCGGCAGCTTTATTCCAGCTGGTGATAATGCCCTGTAGCGTTTTACTGATAATGGCATCGTCGGATGTATCAACTATTGCTGCCAGCATAGCCTGCTTTGCGCCGGCAATTTTTCTTTCGCTGATATCGCGGGCAATTTTTGACGCGCCAATAACATTACCGTTTTTATCTTTAATAGGAGTTATCGAAAGCGAAATGGGCACAGTGCCTCCCTGTTTTGTTAACCTTATGGTTTCAAAATGGTCGATACGCTTACCCGCCGTAATATTTTGAATGATGATGTCCTCTTCATTCAACCTATCTTGCGGAATGATTAAAGAAATGTGCTTGCCAATGGCCTCGCCCTGAGAATAACCAAAAGTTTTTTCGGCAGATTTGTTCCAGCCGGTTACGATGCCCTGCAGGTTTTTGTTGATGATAGCATCGTCAGAGGTATCAACTATTGCCGATAATACCGCCTTTTTTTCATCAGCAACATATACATCGGTAAGGTCACGGGCAATTTTAGAAGCACCTGTTATTTTTCCATTATGGTCTTTTATCGCCGAAACTGAAAGCGAAATGGGGATTTCTTTTCCATACTTTGTGACCCGGTAAGTTTCAAAGTGGATCATCGCGTTTCCCCTGGCTATATTACTAATGATTATTTCTTCTTCGGCCATCCGGTTGGCAGGTATAATCAGCGATATATGTTTACCAACGGCTTCGGCCTCGGTATATCCAAACATTCTTTCTGCCGCCTTATTCCAGCTGGTAATAATTCCCTGGAGCGTTTTACTGATAATGGCATCGTCCGAAGTATCAACTATAGCGGCCAGCATAGCCTGCTTTTGATCCATTTTTACTTGCCCGGTTACATCAATCAAGGTGTTTATACCACCAATTAATATCCCGTTCATGTCAAAACGAGGCACAGGATATGGCAGCACATTTACCCTTGTGCCATCCTGTCTTTCAATAATTATTGGCTCGCTTTCAATTGGGATACCCTGTTTAAGGCTGCGGGCCATAGGGCATTCGTCGAGCGAAATTGGTTCATTATCGTTATTAAATATTTTCCATGACCCACACCATAAATCTTTTCCTATTTCGGGCTCGCGGCCCCAGAGCTTTGCTGCAGATTTATTGTAATCGGTAATATACCCAAGATTATCGCATGCATAAACAGCTACTGGTAAATCGTCCAGGATATCAGAAGCCTGCAAATCTTTGCCAACATCACTGAATTTACCCGAAACCTGAAATTTTTCTATGCTCATAATTAGTTATAGGAAGAAACAGTTATGCGCAAAATTTGTTCTGTACTTTAACCTCTTTTGCGGCATAAGCCACCGTGAATATAAGTATTATTAAATGATGGCTTGCTTTAGGGCGCGGCCGCTATACAAGCATTGCATAACCTGCAATTAAACCGCCCCTGTTTTTATAAACTGAACAACGGCCTTCCCTGCTTTTTCAAACCTTTCGTCCCAGTTGTTGCCTTGTATTAAAACATAGTGTATACCATGATTGGCTAACTCCTGCTTGTGGCTTTCGTCCAGTTTATTCCTGTCTGCCTGGTTAAGCCGGGTACCGTCCTGTACGTATGGGGCATCGGCATCCAGGTATATATACAAATCGAAATGATTGGCAGCCTCAACCCATTCGGGTACATCCAAATCCTTATCAAACAAAAAGTGGCTGTATGATCGGGTGGTGTTTAAATCGGTATCTACAAACAATATTTTGTTGGCCTCTTTTATTTTTTCATTAATGGCTTTGGCCTGCAATTCGGCTATCCGGGTCAAATCTTCCTCGGTACATTGATCAGTATGCTCTAAAATATCGCGAGCTATTTCGGTTACCTCCACGGTATGAAAATGATGCGCCAGTCGTTTTGCCATGGTGGTTTTGCCGGTAGACTCGGTACCCAGCAGGCATATTTTTTTGGTAAAGTAAGGCTTGGCAGCATCGGCCAAAAAATTCCAGAAGGCAAATGGCTTTTCCCTTATCTGTGTTGCCGAAACCGGCACAATTTTGCGTGGCTCGTCAAATATCATGCTTTCGCAATTCAAAAACCGCCCCATATAAGCGCCATAAGGTTCTGATGCAAATATGATATCAACAGGAGGTAATTCCTTTTGCAAATAATTGGCCCAAATACGGGAAACCCCTTCAGACGATGCCGAAGTATTAGGTAAAACGGCCTCATCGTAGTTTAACAGCCAGGGCCTTACTTTATCGTTCCCTTTATAAGTTTCCTTAATCCACTCCAGCCGTTGACTTCCCCATATAGGCTCGTCATAGCTGGCGCTTACCAAAACAATAAGATCATCGCAATGCTGTAAAGCAAAATCAATTAAAGCGATGTGCCCCTTATGCAAGGGCATAAACTTGCCTATAACCAAACCTCTTTTCATCCGTTGATCTCCGGGGCCAAATGTAAAAAGGTTTTAAGCAAATCTCAAATGTGATAACTAACTGGTATGGTCACAAACTATCTTCCACTCCCCCTTTATTTTGCGGAACCAAAGGGTGTAATAACCACCCAGGTCATCTTTAATGCGTTTAAGGTGCCAGCCACCCAAAACAAATGCATTGGTGGCATCCAGTACCTTTACCTGCAAAATGGTAAATTTAAGTTGCCCCATAGCTGCTTTATCCGGGTACCGCTTTTTATAATGATCAAGTGTGGTTTGCCAGCCATAATCGGGTCCGGCTTTACCTACAAACACCAGCGAATCGGATTTCCAGTAGCCCTGCATAAAACTTTCAACATCGCCACGGTTCCAGGCTTTTTCCTGGGTGCGCATTAAAGTTACAATGGCTTGCCTGTCCTGTGCGTGGCACAAGTAAACGCCCAACATAAGGAGAATTGACAAGAGGAGTTTTTTCATAGTTTGAAGATAGTTAATTTATCTGAACCGGAATTTGCTGAATCAGCAGAATTAAAAAAATCCGAAAAATTCTTTAATTCGGTGAATTCCGGTTCAGACAAAAAATAAACTATCTTTGAGTTTACTGCCTTAACAAAAAACTCTTTTATGAAAAACCAGGTATTAAGCTTCGGCGAAGTTTTATGGGACGCTTTTGGCGATGGTAAAAAAGCGGGCGGCGCGCCTATGAATGTGGCCAGGCACCTGGTACAGCAAGGCGTAAACGTTGCCTTTGCAAGTTCGGTTGGGTTGGATAACAGCGGCGATATGCTGATTGAGTTCCTGAAATCAAACGGGCTGTACTCTGATCTTATCCAGCAGGATGATGAGTATCCTACCTGCGAGGTTACCGTACAGTTAGACAAAGATAACCAGGCTACTTACATCATCCCCAAACCAGTTTCATGGGATTGTATTGAAACTACCGCTACGCTTAACGCCGCCGCAAAAAATTCGGCAGCCATTGTTTACGGCAGCCTGGCCTGTCGCTCCGGCAAAACCCGCGAAACACTGCTCAACCTGCTCGACGAAACCGATGCACTCAAAATATTTGATGTAAACCTGCGCCCGCCACATTATACTCTATCTACCATCGAAACACTTGTGGCCCGCGCCGATGTGGTGAAAATGAACGAAGAAGAGGCCAACCTGTTAATTGGCGGCAGCAAGCGTTCCTTACGCGACCAGGTAACCGAGTTCCGTTCTAAATACCATAACCGTACCATCTGCGTTACCCGCGGCGAACACGGCGCTATAGTATGGCACGATTACGAATTTTATGAAAGCCCCGGATGCCCCGTAAAGGTTGGCGATTCGGTAGGTGCAGGCGATGCATTCCTGGCCACCTTTGTGGCAGGATTGCTGGCCAACCACCCTATGCAAATGGTTGTTGAAAAAGCCTGCTCTGTAGGGGCTTTTGTGGCCAGTCAGCGTGGCGCCAATCCTATTTACCCTACCGAGTTGTTGAATAGCCTGGTATATATTTAAGGTAAAATTCAAAAGTAAAAATTCAAAAAATACAACTGAGGTCATTAAGTTGATAACTGCTGGCATTAAACAGCGGCGCTGCTTTCCATTTTCAAATCCTCAAATTCTCAAATTCAAAACACCCATCTAATCAATTGTCATTGTTACCTAACAATTTGTTTTAATGCCCGCACCTTCAAACTTTTCAGAATAATTATCCGTTCCTTTATAGTATAGAAAGGATATGATATGCGTGGTTTTGGATTTTCCAGGTTTACACCAAACCAGATCCCTAAAGGTGGATTTGAAGAGTTATTGAAGTTATTCCTTGAGTTGCTCAACTATACATCGGGCGATGCAGGCGAAGCGTTGGCCTGGCTAAATGAGCTTGATAAACAATATAACCTTACCAATGACGATTATGGTATCGGCGATTTTATTGACGAACTTAAACAAAAGGGGTATTTAAGCGACGACCAGCAAACCGGCGGTTTTAATATCACAGCCAAAACAGAGCAAAGCATTCGCCAATCAGCATTAGAGGAAATTTTTGGCAAGCTAAAAAAGTCAGGTAAAGGCAATCACCGCTCGCCACAATCGGGGCAGGGCGATGAAAAAAATGCCGAACGCCGGGAGTTTGAATTTGGCGACAGTTTGGATCAGATAGATATGACCCAATCTATCCACAACGCACAGGTTAACCATGGCATTGGTGATTTTATGATGACCGAGCGCGACCTGGAAGTAGAGGAGATGGATTATAAAACCCTTACTTCTACAGTGCTGATGATAGATATTTCGCACTCTATGATCCTTTACGGCGAAGACAGGATAACCCCGGCCAAAAAGGTAGCAATGGCCCTTGCCGAGCTCATCCGCACTAAATATCCTAAGGACACCCTGGATATAGTTGTTTTTGGCAATGATGCCTGGCCAATAACCCTGCAGGATTTGCCTTATTTGCAGGTTGGTCCCTACCACACCAATACCTATGCAGGGCTGGAGCTGGCTACCGATTTATTACGCCGCCGCAAAACGCATAATAAGCAAATTTTTATGATCACCGACGGTAAGCCTACCTGTTTAAAGGAAGGCACTAAATATTATAAAAATAGCATTGGGCTTGATAGGAAAGTGGTTAACAAGACCCTTAACATGGCCGCACAGTGCAAGCGTTTAAAAATACCGATAACCACATTTATGATAGCTAAAGATCCTTATTTACAGCAGTTTGTACGTAAATTTACCGAAACCAACGGCGGCAAGGCTTTTTACAGTTCGTTGAACGGTTTAGGTGAGTACATTTTTGAAGATTATATTAAGAATAGAAGAAAAACAGTTAGATAAGCTTAGTCGGAAAGTCCAAAAGTCCGGAAAGTCCGAAAGAAGCTACATCAAATCATCAATAAACTTTCGGACTTTCGGTCTTCCCGACTTCCGGACTACAAAAGAAACATGAGTAAATTATTAGATATTAAAACCCTCGGTGAACTGAAAAAAACTGGTTATAAAAGCCGCTCGGTTAAAGATGAGTTACGTGCCAACCTTATAGAACAGCTTAAAAAACGTGAAGGTGGCTTTGCAGGTATCATCGGTTTTGAGGATACAGTAATACCCGACTTACAAACGGCAATTTTATCGCGCCACAATATTTTACTGCTTGGCTTACGTGGCCAGGCTAAAACCCGCATAGCGCGTTTACTCATCAATTTACTGGATGAGTATGTGCCTTACATTATAGGATCTGATCTGTTTGACGACCCCTACAACCCTATATCATGGTATGGCCACAGCGCCATTACCGAAAAAGGCGACGAAACACCAATAGGCTGGATCCATCGCTCAGAACGGTATACCGAAAAACTGGCTACACCCGATGTAACAGTAGCCGATTTGATAGGCGACGTTGACCCTATTAAAGCGGCAACTTTAAAACTGACATATTCGGACGAGCGGGTTATCCACTTCGGATTAATCCCACGCGCCCATCGTGGTATCTTTGTAATTAATGAGCTGCCCGATTTGCAGGCCCGCATCCAGGTATCGTTGTTTAATATTTTGCAGGAAAGGGACATCCAAATCCGCGGGTTTAAACTACGATTGCCCTTAGATATCCAGTTTGTGTTTACCGCCAACCCCGAAGATTATACCAACCGCGGCTCGATTGTTACACCATTGAAAGACCGTATTGAAAGCCAGATTTTAACGCACTATCCTCGTACGGTAGAAATTTCAAGAAAAATTACCCAGCAGGAAGCATCATTGACCGATGAGCAGCGCAATAAGGTAGAAGCTGATGACCTGGTTAAAGACCTGGTTGAACAAATTGCCTTTGAAGCCCGCAACTCGGAGTATATCGACAAAAAGTCGGGCGTATCGGCACGTTTAACTATATCAGCTTATGAAAATCTGGTTAGCAATGCCGAGCGCCGCATGATCATGAACCATGAACCAAGCACTTTTGTACGCATTACCGATTTTTTGGGCGTTATCCCGGCCATAACCGGCAAAATTGAACTGGTGTATGAAGGCGAATTGGAAGGCCCGGGCAAAGTGGCCAATATCCTGATAGGTAAAGCTATTAAAACCTTGCTGCTAACCTTTTTCCCCGATCCTGAAAAAGCTAAAAAAGCAAAAGGCGTAAACCCCTATGCAAGCATTATCAACTGGTTTGGCGAGGGCAACAACCTGGCTTTGGTTGATGACATGTCGGCAATTGACTATAAAAGAGAATTGTCAGAGGTTGCCGGCTTAAAAGACCTGGTTAAAAAGCTGCATCCCCGTGTTACAGAAAACCAGCAGCTTTTATTGATGGAGTTTGTGCTACATGGCCTATCTGAATTTTCGCAATTAAACAAAGGCTTTTTAGATAACGGCTTTGCATTCTCGGACATGTTTAACAGCTTGTTTAACCTGCAACCCGATGAAGACGATCTTGATTTAGATGATGACCGCTATTAAATCCATTGAAGAAATCTTAGCGTTCTACAACTTTATATACAGCACTATTTTCCGGGTCAGGAAAAGGAATGAATTATCAGCCTGTCAACACCAATTAAAAAACCCGCAAACTTTTACAAGTTGCGGGTTTCTCATGTAAATGTTTTCCAATATATTAAACTAAAGTTTTTCTATCTCTTCAATTGATAGTTTAGTGAACTTTACTATTTGGGCAGCCGGCAAGCCCTCCTTTTTCATTTCACGGGCAATTGCAACAGCTTCTTCATATTTACCCCTTTCCATGCCTTCTTTAATACCTTCTTTAATACCCTCTTTAATACCTTCTTTAATGCCCTCTTTGATACCTTCTTTAATGCCTTCCTGCCAACCCGCTTCTCTGCCTTCGTTTAGGGCATAATCCAGTACATTTTTATTGTCCCATTTGTATTTTAAGCTGCTATCGTACATCGTTTTTTCCTCCTTACTCAGGTTAGTATACTCCGCTATGTTAAATAGTTTTTCAAATATCGGTTTCCGCAGGTAAACCGGGATCTTATCCATTTGGCTCATGTTTTTTAAAACATACAACCATTTGTCTAAATCGGTTTCCAATTGGATTTCCGTTTTTACAAATCTACTCAATTCAATATATGTATAACCCAGTTTATCGTAAAATATTTTACCGGTTTCCCTGTTACACAGGCAAATATCGTGCAAGTAACCCAGCTCAGTGTCAATCTCCAATGTAAAATCCTCCAGCAAAGCAACCAGATATACCTCTGTTAAATTATAAGCCCAATCGCTGCGCCGACCTTTGGGTGCCTGGTCGCTTATTAAGCGACTGGTGTAAAACAAAGCTCTTTCCTTAAAGTACCCTTGCCGCCCCCTTTGAACCTCTATCAAAAACTGTTCTCCTCCCACACCAGTACAAAGCAAATCGAATATGGCGGCACCTTCATCTTTTAAATCTCCGGGATGCTCATTCTTATTATAAACCAAATCAACAATGTGTTTACGCCCTCTGAAAACTTCGTTTAAAAAAGCAATCAGCAAATCCTTATTAGGTTCGCTTCCAAATATCTTTTTAAAGGCAAAATCTACCAGGGGGTCAATATACTTCCCGGTGACAGGTGGCTTACTTTTGTGCATCATCAAATATAAAAGAATATATTATTCTCAAATTGCTCCTAAAAGGCTTAATGTCCTGCCGATTTACTGAATTACACCCGATTAACTTTTATTCAATCACAAAAAAATTAATATTGATACCTTTGCTATAAATGACGGCACAGGCACTTAATATCATTTTAATCATTTCGGCACTTTTGCTAATTGATCTTTATGTATTAAACGGCATTCGCGGGGCTTTTCAAAAGTGGCATTTTCTGCATAAAACAACATTTGCCTTTTTATATTGGGCAACAAGTATTGGAGTTATTTGCGGATTGCTTATCGGCATATATGTTCATTTTGCAGGCTTGGGTATTCGTGCGGCGGGCCTGCTCATATTCTCGATGCTATTTATAGGCAAGCTAACGTTTTTACCGTTCCTGTTGATTGATGACATCAAGCGGTTGTTGGTATGGCGTAAAAACAGATTTAAAAACCAATCGACCGTGCACAATACCCTGGTTCCACCGGATGCCATCCCCCGGTCAGAATTTTTGCTAAAGGCGGGGCTGCTGGCAGGCGCCATTCCGTTGGCCGCCATAAAAGTTAATATGCCTAAAGGCTTGTATGACTACCATGTGCGCTATCAAACCTTGTACCTCCCCAACTTACCAAAAGCGTTTAACGGCATCAGGCTGGGGCAAATTTCTGATATCCATTCCGGGAGTTTCTATAATAAAAAAGCGGTGCTTGGCGGGGTAGAAATGTTGTTGAAAGAGAAACCTGATTTTATATTTTTTACCGGCGACCTGGTTAACGGGCAAACCAGCGAAATGAGAGATTACCAGGATATTTTCAGCAAAGTAAAAGCACCGCTTGGCGTTTACTCGTCGTTAGGTAATCATGACTACGGCGACTATGGCGACTGGCAAAACCCGGCAGATAAAATAAAAGACCACCAAGATTTAATACTCACCCACAAAAACATGGGTTGGGATTTATTACTTAACAGCAACCGCCGCCTTAAAGTTGATGGAGAAGAAATAGGCATCCTTGGCATCGAAAACTGGAGCCTGTATAGCCGTTTTCCTAAATATGGCCGTATGGACCTGGCCACCAAAAACACAGATGATATGCCGGTAAAGCTCCTGCTATCGCATGATCCGTCGCATTGGCGGGCACAGGTTTTAAAAGATTATCCCCAGGTAGATGTCATGTTCTCGGGCCATACCCATGGCATGCAGTTTGGCGTGCGTACAAAAGAGTTTCAGTGGAGCCCGATAAAATACGTTTACAACGAATGGGCGGGCCACTATCAGCAGGGAATGCAACAATTATATGTAAATGTAGGTTTTGGCTTTGTTGGTTTGTATGGCAGAGTTGGAATATTACCGGAGATTACGATATTTACATTAAAAGCCGGGCATGCTCCTTCGGGTAAGCTTACGTAACATCAACCCCAGGCAGATTCATTATCAATGAAAAAAGCGCTTCAGTCTGTTTTTGATTTCCTGCTGTTCAGTAATATCTTCATGTCGCTTTGTGCGGTGGCGCAGGCATTGGTAACATTTCATTTAATAGGATCAAAACCGGTGTTGCCGGTATTGGGTTTGTTGTTTACTTCCACTTTGGGCATTTACAACTTCTGTATCATTATTACCCGGCCTAAAAGCCCGCAAACATCCCCCTATAAACGCGTGCGTTGGTTTTTCTCGCACTATCGGCTCATGGTTACGTTTACCATCGTTTCGTTATTATCACTGGTACCGTTATTTTTTCTGATCACAACTGAATCAAAGATCCTCCTGGTTTTTTTGGGTATTTTGTCATTTGCCTATGGCCTGCCACTGTTTGCCGTAGGCGAGCAAAAATTCGGATTGCGCAATATACCTGGGTTAAAGCCATTCCTTATCACCCTGGTATGGACAATGAGCTGCGTGCTGTTTCCAATACTGGAGGCTATGCATTTTCACGCCGCCAGCGTATCCATGCGCGATACCACTATACTGATAGCCAAACGCTTTTTATTCATAGGGGCGCTTACTATCCCTTTTGATATCCGCGACTTGTTTGATGATCGCAAAATGAACTTAAAAACTATCCCGGTAGTGTGGGGCGAAAAAAATGCATACCTGTTTTGCCAGGTGTTATTAGCCGGTTATGTGGTGTTATTATTCATTTTCAGGAATAACGGCTTTAGCCTGGATTTTTTTGCGCTAACGCTTACAGTGTTTTTAACCGGCTGGCTTATCTTTAAATCGGCCTGGAAAAAAGACGAGTACTATTATTTCTTTTTTATAGATGGCGTACTTATCCTTCAGTACGTAGTATTATTAGCAGTTAACCTCATTTTTAAAGGCCATTGATATGGCTGCCAGTTTTAACAATTCGGCATGGTTTTATGATCGTTTGTCGCGCCTGGTATATGGCAAGGCTATAGTAAATACCCAGTTTTATCTGTTAGGTTACATCCAACCCAACAGCAATATACTCATAGTTGGTGGGGGTACCGGCTGGATACTGGACGAAATAACAAGGTTACATCCCACGGGATTAAAGATAACCTATGTAGAACCTGCAAAACGAATGATGGCACTATCCCAAAAAAGGAATGCCGCAGGTAATGAGATTGTTTTTATAAACGATGTTGTTGAAAACGTAAACCTCCCGGCTAATTTTGATGCGGTGCTAACCCCATTTTTATTCGATAATTTTACAGCCGAAACATTAAAAATAGTATTCAATAAAATTGATTCGTTATTAAAGCCAGGTGCGTTTTGGCTCAATTGCGATTTTCAATTAACAGGCAGATGGTGGCAGGTTCTACTGTTGAAAAGCATGTTTTTATTTTTCAGGACGATTGATAAGATAGAGGCCGGCGAGCTACCGGGGATTGAGGATTGCTTTAATCGCAACAACTACTCCCCAAAAAGCGAACAAACTTTTTTTGGCGATTTTATTGTGGCCAGAGTCTACAGGAAATAGGAACGTCATTACCTGCAAAAGCAATGACGTTATCATATATCTATTCAATTCCAAATCCGAAATCGAACATCCCAATTCCGAAATCATTACTGATTATACACAAACTTATATCCTATACCCCGCACAGTTTGTAAATATTGCGGCGAATCGGCATTTGTCTCTATCTTTTTGCGTAGGCGTACAATGTGCATATCAAGGGTGCGGGTATTTACATCGGCATTGTAGCCCCATACTTCCATCATCAGTTCTTCACGGTTAATAACCTTATTCTTGTTTTTAAGGAAGTATAGTAATATCCGGTTCTCCAATATGGTAAGTTCAATTTTACGGCCATCGCGAATGAGCAGGTGGGTGTTGGGCAGGTGCTCCATGTTAGCAAACTTATATGATTCAGCCTTCTCGCTATTCAGGCTGAATTTAATTTTGCTGTCAATCATCGCTACCAGCACATCCATATTAAACGGTTTGGTAATGTAATCTGATACGCCAAAATTGTAGGCCTCAATCTTGTCAACATCCTGGGCCTTGGCGGTCATCATAATCACCAGTTTGTCGTACCCGCTTTCCCTGATACTGCCACAAACTTCAGATCCTGTTTTGCCGGGCAGCATCCAGTCAAGCAGTACAATATCGGGTTGTTCGGCCAGTATCATGGTTTCTGCATCCTCGCCGTTGTCGGCTTCCAACACTTTGTAACCTTCGGTTTGCAAACGCTCGGCAACCAGGAAACGCAGGTTTTCATCGTCTTCAACCAGCGCAATTTTGATTTCTTTGTTCATACTTTAATTTTCGTTTGGAAGCGTAACTATAAATTCCGATCCCTCATTAATTTTACTGTTCACCGTTATCTCGCCGTCCATAAAATTAACCAGTTCTTTACAGAATGCCAAACCCAAACCTACGCTTCCGTTTTGGTTATATTGGTTCTCAATCCTGTAAAATTTTTTAAACACATGGTGTTGTTCATTCCTGGGGATCCCTATCCCCTTATCTATAAAAGAGAACATGATGTTGCCCTTTTTTTGTATAATGTTGATGTTGAGTTCCTTTCTTTTGGGGTGCGAATATTTATAGGCGTTCTCTATCAGGTTTTGAAAAACACTGCCCAAAAGCACGGGATCGGTATAAAAAGTATTTACCCCGTTAGTGGTATAATTCAGCTTAAAATCGGGATATTTAATTTTAAAAGTGTCAATATAGCGCTCCACAAAATCGGCCACAACAATTTCTTCTTTCTTGATATTGATCGATTTATTTTCCAACTGGGTGAATGATAACAACTTGTTCATCAAATCGTTTAGCTTATCTGCCTCTTCATCCAAAATTTTTCCATAATGTTTACGTTGCCGCTCGGTAAGCTCCCCATCTCCCTTTAAATTTGAACCGGCAATTTTTATAACACTTACCGGCGTTTTAAATTCATGGGTAAAGTTGTTTATAAAATCATATTGCAGCTTAAACAGCTTGATATTCACATTCAGGTTACGGTAAATAAGCCATCCTATGGCAACCAAAAAAAGCGTTATAACTAATACCGCAGCCCCGATGGGCATAAAACGGCGGTTAGTTTCGCCGGTTAAGTATCCTTCTTCTGAGCTGAAGAACAACTTATAGTCAGAAAAAGCGACCGGAAACGACACCTCCGTTATCAGTTTGTTTCCTTCACTGTCAATAGGATCATATACTACCGGCTGAATAGACACATTTTGGTAAAGCTCGCGATGGGTATTTTTTACCTTTAGTAAAAAAGGATCAAGGTAAAACGTCATCATGTTTTGTCTATATGGTTCAGATACCGTTTTACCCCGCAGCAGCTCGCGGTAATTTTTAACATCCAGTGGCCGTAAAGTGTTGGTATAAGTTATCTTATTAGGCTTAACGTCCCAAAACGTTTTGTACATTTCGTCCTGGGTGGGCGCGCGCGTCGTATCTGAAAAGGCAATGTAATTACGCAATTTAGCCGACATTTCGGCAAAATCCGATTCATCGCTGATGTGGCTTTGCCGGGCGCCCCATATTTTGCCCTGTTGATGCCCATATTGATAAATTGCCTTAACAGATACATCCAGGTTATTACCATAGCGGGTTACCGGCGACTTCGTGCCTATTTGCAGATCATAAAAAACAACTTTTTTGACAAATTCATACTCCTTAAAAACCGAGGAAGCATATTTACGCGCCGATGCCGAATCCAAAAAGCCCCCGTAAAATTGTATTTCGGGAATCTTGTTATAAAAAAAATCATTGTAGGGCTTTATCGTTTGCTCCAGTACCTCAATCTTTTTTGAGGCAAACTCATTTTCAACGTATTTAGATGTAAGGCTGTACGATATAAAAAGCGCCACCACAAACGTAATGGATATGAGCACCAGGAATATGATGATCAGCAAAAAGTTTTTCCGGTAAGCAGTCTTTTGTGCCGGCATAACCATTTATGGTTTAACCTTCATGTTGTAATCCAGGAATTTTTCTATCTCCGTATACATTTCAAGGCGGTTGCGCTCATTCCTGAAAAAAGCGCGTTCATTGGGTTTTAAAAAGTACTTCACATCAACATCGTGCTTGCGCAGTTCGCGCACAAACTGGTTCAGCTCGCTGATATTGGCACGCTGATCTTTAGCACCCTGGAAAATAATAAGTGGTACTTTTATTTTATCGGTATGAAATACCGGCGAAATAGCCCTCAACCTATCAGCATCCGTTTCGGGATTACCCACCATTTCATAAGTCATTTTTAAATATGGTTTAAAAAACGGCGGAGCATCCTTGATATAAGTAAAAAAGTTGATAAGCCCATATTGCACAACCGCGCAATTATACAATTCGGGATGAAAAGATACGCCGTACAACGCCGAAAAACCACCAAAGCGGCCACCAAAAATGGCTATCTTTTTGGGGTTTGCTATTTTTTTATCTATCAGCCAATGTACACCATCGGTTATATCGTCCTGTATTTTGCCACCAACCTGCTTATACCCGGCGCTTCTGAATGCTTTGCCATACCCGGTTGATCCACGGTAATTCATCTGGAAAACCGCATACCCCCGATTGGCCAAAAACTGCACCTGCTCATCGTACCCCCAGGTATCGCGGGCCCAGGGGCCGTCGTGGGGCATCACTACCACCGGCAAATTCGTTTTCTTATTACCCGGCGGCATGGTTAAATAGCCATTTATGGTTAGGCCATCGCTGGCTTTGTATGCTATTGGCTGCATGGAGCATAACTCCGCAGGATTTAGTGATGGATTGATATCGCCCAGTTTAGTTAATTTACATGTGCCGGCCTCATACAGGTAATAAGTGCCCGGGCTCCTATCCGTATAGCTATACAAAATAAACTTATTTTCGGAGCTATCCCGATCTACCACCCTTACTTCGTTACCTTTTAGCAACTCACCCATCTTGTTGTAAAGGCGTTGTATATCGGGCGATAAAAAATATTTCCGTGGCCTGGCCTCGTCCCAGCTGGCAAATTCAAGCCGGTGTTTATTTTTATAATATTCAACATACATCAAATCGGCGTTACTGTTACTAAAAATGGTGCGTTGTTCCTTCCCATTTTCGGCATTAATTTCAACCAGCGCCATTTTATCCCGATTTACGTTTGATAATGCGTAAAAATTATTTTTTGAGCCTGCAAAAGCAATTGGCCTTACCGAGTTTTTAAAATTGTTTTGAATAATTGGTTTAAAAGGCGCTTTATCATCGGGTCTGTATAATATAGTTTCGTCTACCCCATCTGACGATTTTACCAGCCGGATTTTACCATCGGCATCCGGAAACCATTCGGTTATATTGCCCGGGTTTATGAGATACGGTGACAGCTCTCCTGTTTTAATATTCAGGCGATAAATATCAAAATTGGCCGGATCGCGCTTGTTCATCCTGATGGTGATAATGTCCGGCTGTTGCCTATTGCGGTTAATCAGGTTTACTTTCACTTTTTCGAGCGAGAGCACGGTACGTATTTTATGTGTTGATATATCAAGCGCGTACATTTTAAACCCATCGTTTGCCACAATATCCTGGTAAAAAACCAGTCGATTATTATAGGTCCAAAAATACCAGCCACTTACAGGATAATCCTCAAACGATGTTTCCATATGTTCGGTGCCATCCGCCAGCGATTGTATGAAAAGGTTTTGTTTATCCTTATATGGCTTTAAGTATGCTAAGTACTTACCATCGGGAGATATTTTAAAAAAGATTTTCTCGGGAGTTTTAAAAAAATCAACAATGGGAATTTGCTTTATATGTTCTTTGCATGAACATATAACTGTGAAAAATACAATAAAAAGAAAAATCCTCAAGCGCCCCAACATATTTGCTTATGCCATTTTATTAATCAGGTCAAATTAGATAAAATTAGTTAACGTTATCAAAATGTCACTACAATTTTACCCGGTGTAACCTTTATACGGATATTAACCAAAAATGGCTGGGTCATTCGTATTAATTACCTATTTTTGATCAGATGAGGGTTTTATTTGCAATTATTATTTTTGTTTTGCTGGGTACCAGTACATTGTTTGCACAGGATAACGAACTTCAATTGGCCATGCAATATAATGCCAATGGCGAAACCCAAAAAGCGCTTGAAATTTATCAAAAGCTATACAAGCAAAACAACGAAACTTATTACTCCTACTACGTAAATATCCTGTTAAGCCTCAAAAAATTTGATGAAGCCGAAAGCATCACCAAAAAATTACAGCGTAAGCATCCCGATGTAAACCAGTACCAGATAATGCTGGGCGCCATTTACACCCAGCAGGGCAAGCTTGATAAAGCAAACAGCATATATGACGACCTGCTGAAAAACCTGCCTGCCGACCAGATGGAAATTGCTAACCTGGCCAACCAGTTTTATCAAAACGCCAACATTGATTATGCTATAAAAATATTTACACAAGGCCGCAAACTGCTTAAAAATGATGCGGCTTTTACCTATGAGCTGATAAACCTTTATCGTTTTAAGCGTGATAAGGTTTCGCTTACCGATGAGTACCTTAACTTTTTGCCGGCCAACCCAAGTTTTATTACCCAGGCCGAGACCAATTTTGCCACCGTGTTTGAAGGTGCTGCAGATTATGACTTGCTTAAGGCGGCACTGTTAAGGCGAATTCAAAAAGATCCGCAGCAAACCATTTATATAGAGTTGCTAACCTGGCAATATATACAGCAAAAGGAGTACGACCTGGCCCTTAACCAGGCGCTGGCGCTTAGCCGCAGGCAAAATGATGATGGCAATAATATTTACGAACTATGCCATACGCTTACCAACAACGAGGCTTATGATGCAGCCATTCGCGGTTACGAATATATTATTGCCAAAGGGGTAAGCAACCCGCTATATATCCCGGCTAAAATTGAACTCATAAATACCAAAAACTTAAAAATTACCACCGGTAAATACCTGCCCGCAGATTTGCAGGGCCTTGAACAGGATTATATGGCCTTGCTTACCGAATTTGGCCGTAACAACAACACTGTTTTTGCCATGCAAAAGCTGGCCAACTTGCAAGCTTTTAAGCTTCATAAGCTTAATGATGCCCAAAAACTACTGGAAAGCGCGGTAGCCATCCCCAACATCCGCACCGAATTATTGGCCGGCTGCAAACTTGACCTGGGTGATGTTTACATGTTGAACAATTTGCCATGGGAGGCTACGCTGTTATACAGCCAGGTCGAAAAAGATTTTCGGAACACAAATATTGCACAGGATGCCAAATTTCGCAATGCTAAAATGGCTTACTATACCGGCGATTTTACCTGGGCTAAGGGCCAGCTTGATATATTAAAGGCTGCCACATCGCAGCTTATAGCCAATGATGCCCTAAATTTACTGTTGCTCATAAACGACAATACCGCGGCAGATAGCGCCGGCAGCGCTTTGAAAATTTATGCCCGGGCCGATTTGCTGATTTTTGCCGGGCAACCAGAAAAAGCATTAATGACCTTGGATAGCATCGACAAAAAATTTCCGGGAAACAGCCTCAGCGACGATATACTGATGGCCAAATCGCGCATTTTCATCCAGCAAAAAAACTATAATGACGCGGTGCCCCTGCTCAAAAAAATTTATAACGACCACCCTACCGAGCTTTGGGCCGATGACGCGGTTTTTATGTTGGGCGATATTTACGAAAACCACCTCGACGATAAAACCAACGCCAAAACCTGGTACCAAAAAATCATCACCGATTACCCCGGCAGCCTCTGGATCAACGAAGCACGTAAACGGTTTAGGTTGCTGAGGGGAGATAAAACAGATTCCTGATCGTTCATTGGTTCACTGGTTCATTAGTTCATTGGTAAAAAGTTTATTAAGTAACCTGTGCTATTGGCAAATTAATACAAATGAACCACTGAACTAATAAACCAATGAACTAAATTCGCCTCATGATTATATACAACGATACCATAATATTGGACGAAGCTATCCATGACGAATGGCTTCATTACATGAAAACTATTCATATCCCGGCTGTAATGGCTACCGGGCATTTTAGCTCACACCGCATTTTAAGGGTTATCGATTCTCCAAACGAGGGGGTTACTTACTGCATCCAGTACAATGCCGATAACATTGGTCAATTTCAGCAATACTATATGAACCACCTGCATAAGCTTCAGGCCGACCATCAGCAAAAGTTTGATGAAAAGTTTGTGATTTTTAATACGCTGATGGAAGAAATGGAGTAGGTTACTATTTGACGTTAGTTACGACAGCTTTATCATGAATGCAAAAGTTTTTTCAACTGCCGATGGTTTGATGAATTAAGCTACGATCAGCAAACAGATATTTTGGAGGGGATGGCCTAAGCCGACGTTGGCGAAGTTATCTCGCATAATGAAGTTGTAAAACTATTGCAAACTATGGGCTGGAATAATTTTAATGTAACTTAAATTTCGGCTGAAAGCATGCTTACCACGCGTTGAAAACCGCGGCAGCGAGATTATCATTATCGGGTAAATGACCTTCGGCTCGAATGCCTAATCCTTAATATTCTTATTTCTTTTGGTAATACTCTGTACGAGATCCTATAGCTATCAATTTCAAACGCATGAAAACTGCCATCGTTGTTTTTCTTCAGCCTATCGGGCTGATAGATTTCCGGCTTTCGCGGTAGTAATTTAATTTTTAATAATATCCGTTGTTCAATTTTTTCAGCGTAGGCAAACTCGTCGTTATCTTCCAGGTATTCAATAGCATCTATTAACTGTTTTACAGCTAACTTATTCCATTTAATTTGCATTAAAGCGCTTTTCTCCTGTTTTTAAAAAACTGCTCCACATCATCGTGACCAACAAAACTTCCCGCCTCAATTGCGGCATCTGCCTGTTCAATTTCGGCATTGTATTGATCAATAAACGCGCTGTTAAGTTCATCTGCGCTTTTGTTAACGTCAGCCTGGTAGGTGTAACGCAGGCTATCTAAAAAAGCAAGTAATACTTTTTCTTCCTGTTCGTTCTTCGTGTTTACCAATACGCTCATAAATCAAATTTAATTAAATAAATTTATAAAGCCAAAATCACAAAGCCGGTTGTTAAACCAAAAGCTCCCTCGGATATTCGGGAGTTTTTTTTGTTATTTGCTTATCAGGTTGTAAAGTTCATCCAGTTTCGGCGTAAGTACAATTTCAATCCTACGGTTTTTGGTGCGGGCTTCGTCGGTGTTGGCTGTATCAATAGGTTGAAATTCTCCTTTACCTGTAGCGGTGAGGCGGTGTGGGTCAACCATTTCTACTTCGGTGAGGTAACGGGTTACTGATGTGGCACGCAATACGCTCAAGTCCCAGTTATCTTTTATCTGGCCAAGATTTTTTACTTTTTTATCGTCGGTATGGCCTTCAACCGCCATGTTAATGTCTGGTTCTTTATTCAATACTGCGGCCAGTTGTTTCAGCGCCTCCTTACCTTTATCATCAATAATGATACTGCCCGAAGGGAACAGCAGTTTATCCGTTAGCGATACATATACTTTGCCGTTACGGATATCAACCGTTAGCCCGCTTTGCTGAAAGCCCAGTAATGCTTTTTGCAATTTGTTTTTTAACGCGTTGGTAGCCTCGTCGCGTTTTTTAAGAATCTCTTCTACCTCTTTTAAACGTGCCTCGCGTTTTTGCAAATCGGCGGCGAGTTGGTTTGCTTTGGTTGATGTAACGTCCAGGTTATTATTCAGGGCGTTATTATTGTCGCGCAAATCGTTAATCTGGCGGTGCAGGCGCGCGGTATCGTTTTGCAGGCGCGAAAGTTCCTCTTCCAGGTTACCGGTACGGGTATTCAACGAATCGCGCTGCGCAACTAACGATTTATACTCTTTTGGCGATAATATTTTACATGAATTGAATACCGTACAAAAAATAGCGGCTAATAAAAGATATTTGATTTTCATAAAACAGGTATTAAGTGGGTATGACTACGCAAGTGCATTTTTCAGAAAAACATTCAAGGGGTATATTTTGCTGCAAATGTCAGCTACCAATTGCACGGCGCCTTCTTCAGTTATTTCTTCGTCGGTTATTTTATGCCAGGCTACAAAGCTTTTTAGTTTAAGCAGGTCGATATTTTCATTTTCGGCGCTATATTCACGAGGAACAGACTTTAACTGTTCTTGTTTTCTGAAATCGCCAAATAAATCAACAAAAGCCTTATCATCAATGATCTTCTTTAACTCAGATGCATTATAATCAATTTCCTGGCGAATAACTTTCAGGTGCGGCGCTTCGGGCATCCAGTAACCGCCTCCAATGAAAGAATTACCCGGCTGAATTTGCAAATAGAATTCAACAGTTCCGCCTCTTGAACCACCGGATGGGATACTTACCCCGAAATTATTTTTATAGGGTGTTTTGTTTTTGCTGAACCGGATATCGCGGTAAATACGCATCACCCGTTTTTTGGCATCCATGGTTTGGTCAATGGCCGGGTCTATCTTTTGCAGTTTGATGAGTAGCTGGCCGGTAAAATCAATCACATTTTCACGTGCGGCATCGTAGCGTTCTTTGTTGGCCGTAAACCACTCGCGGTTATTGTTATCGGCCAGATCTTTTAAAAAATCAAGACTTTCCTGGTAAATCATCGGTATCTAAATAAGCCTGGTAATGTATCTTTGGCGACAACCAATACAACAACAGTACCCGCGAATATCTGAAATTTATAGGCGCCAGTAAAATACAGCCCCCTATTAGTACGCCAAGGTACAACCAGGGCGAATCGGAATTGTGTGTTACCAAATAAGTGAGCCAGGCAAGGCCCAGCGCCTCCAGCACATTAAGCGCGTAACTTACATACATCGCCGCGTAAAAATAGCCGGGCTCAATTTCAAAGTACAGGTTACAATGCGGACAGTTAAGATTTATTTTGTTCGAAAAACTATAGGGCCCTCCCTGGAACATATCGCCCCTGCGGCAACGCGGGCATTTACAGTTGAGCATAGCCCATGATTTTGGCGTTTCGGGCATAGTTAATAATTATCGGGGATGTTATTAACTTAGTTAAGGTTAAGCCTTTCGCGATGCATATCGTTCAGGTTTACGTTTTTGCGGCGGTATTTTTTGTACCATACGTAGCCTCCAATAGCAACCACAAAATAAGGTGCACCAAGCAAAAACAGGATACCTTTATTAAGGCCTTTAGCTGCGTTACCGCCGCTTTTGGTATTAGTTTCTACAGTTGCAGCACATTGCGCGCACTGGGCCTTTACCGGCTGTTTTAAGCCCACCATTAGCCCAAGGGCTATTACGAAAAGAATAATTTTTGAAACCCGTTTCATGAAGGCAAATTTAAGTAATAAATTGGGATAAATGGTATTGGCTATTACGCCTAAAAGATTGTTCAAGGTTTTCTAAGTTTAAAACTCCGTCAATCCCGGATTTATAACGAAACTGATCAAGTGGTTACATCAAATGGCTATTAATTGCAGACAGGTTGTTTTTACTTATTTTCGGTACTATGCATAACCAACAAAGTGTGTGTACCGATATAGACGATACGGCCTGATACACCCTGATACGGGGTGGTACACTTGCGTATTATGTCAGGTGCAAGCTGTAAGCACAAGAGTTAAGAAAAACAGAAGTGAAAAAACAATATGGAACACTGAATTTCGAATATCCAATACCAAAGTTTTTCCTTCATTATTCGAAATTGGATATTCGGCGTTCGATATTAAATCAATCTTAATTCCTTAATGACATTGGATACCAGCTAAAGAGCATAAGGCTGCTGGCGAGCATAAAAAGACCGGCCCAGGCAACGCCCATACACTGTCCTCCTTAAAACTGGTAATAAGGCTTTATCATTAAATAAACTATTACGCCTGTAATGGTCACAAACAACCATATCGGGAATGTCCAGCGTACCAGTTTGCGGTGTTTTTCAACCTGCATCTGCAGGCCGCGGTAAAAGCTTAGTAATATCAGCGGCAATACACCAGCGGCCAGTATGATGTGTGGCGTTAAGATAGAAAGGTACAGGGTACGCATACCGCCAACCTGGGCACGTTCCGTATCGGACAGGATGCCGTCGAAATTGGCATCCCCATATAAGGTATCATGACGCATAAGGTAATGAAACAGAATATAGGATACCAGGAATGTTGATGACAAACAAAACGTAAGGATATTAAGCCGCTTATGCACCGTTATATTACCCTGCTTAATAAAGTATAAGGACAGCAATAAAAGCACGGTACAGGCGCCGTTAAGTACCGCGTTAAGCATGGGCAGGTATGGTGTAAATGCCGGCGCGACTGCCGGCCCGGGAATAAGGTGCCTGTTTAACACAATAACTACGGCTATTACAAATATGGTAACGGCTGCAACAAAACGGAGTATAAATTTATCAGTCATATCTGTTAATATAAGGCTTTATCAACTTTGCGCAGTTCTTCGGCTATCAACACTTTTATTTCGTCGTTCAGGCGGTTTACGTCATTTGTATTGGCGCCTGAGTAGTAGCCCCGGATATGTTTGTCCTGGTCAATAAGGATCAGCTTATCGCTGTATATAAAATCGTCTTTACCTGTTTGCACCGCATCAACCAAAAAGCCCTTGCGGGCCAGGTTGTATATCGATGTGGTATCGCCTGTTAAAAACACCCAGCGGTTTGATTCGGGCTTAAAGCTTTGCAGGTATTTTTTCAGAATATCAGGTGTATCCCGTTCAGGATCAACGGTGATGGATGTAAAGTATACCATCTTATTTTTCCAATAGGTGCCCACCAAATAACTCAAATTTTTGTTAATGGTATTGCAAACGGTTGGGCAGTGGGTATAAAAAAAGCTGGCTACAAATATCTTTCCTTTCAGATCAGCTTCTGTAAAGGGCTTACCATCCTGATCGGTAAGTTTAAATGGCGGCAGCTGGTAATAATTAGTATCGGGGATATCCTTGCCGTGAAACCTGTGGCTTGTTTTAGCCACTTCTTTTGGGCCAAAATGAGCAAGCGGCTTATACCTGTTTTTGCCTTTAGCAGTTAGTAAATAATACAAAAATCCTGGTACTGCTAATATGAGCACCAGGACTGTAATTTTTTTCCAGATGGTAGCTTTCATTACCCCCGAAGCATAATCCAGTGGTGGCTTTCGTTAGTAAGCACAAGGATTAATCCGATTATAAATAATATTGGGACAATGATTGCAAGCGCCAAGCCTATTTTTTCGAATTTTAAGTGCATAAAGTATGCCACAATAAAAAACGCTTTTGCAAGTGTTAATACAATATAAGCAGGGTTTGCAAATCTCAAGTACTCCGGATGGCCGGGTACTATTACCAATGCAATAAAGAATTCAACAACCGTTATTCCAAGCAATATGAAGAACACATTCCAGATGCTCTTTTTGGTCATTGTTTCATGCTCACCGCCTTCGTGGTGAACTTCGTGTGATTCTGTTGACATATATAAAATATTTTTAAACTAAGTAAAAGAAGGTAAACACAAATACCCAAACAAGATCTACAAAGTGCCAGTAAAGGCCAACTTTCTCGACCATTAAATAGCTGCCACGTTTCTCGTAGGTGCCTAATAACACGTTAACGGTAATAATGATATTGATGATAACACCTGTAAATACGTGGAAACCGTGGAAACCAGTGATGGTAAAGAACAGGTTAGCAAACTCCTGGGCAGTCATCTTCTGCGCTGCTTCCGTACCACTGTTAAATAAATGCTTCAGTTCGTCAGGGCCGGGTATGCTTCCCCACCAAAAACCTTCATGATGCAAGTGACCCCACTCCAATGCCTGGCAACCCAGGAACATAAAGCCGCCAATGATAGTGCCTATCATCCACCAGATTACTTCCTTTTTAGAATTACGATGGCCGGCCTCTACCGCCAATACCATAGTTACCGAGCTCATGATCAGGATAAAAGTCATGATACCCACGAAAACTAACGGAGCCCCGCTATCCTTAAAAAAAGGAATAGATTGAAAAACCTTATCTGCCGCAGGCCATGTACTTGCGCTGAAACGCAACGAGCCGTAAGAAATTAGTAATGACGAAAAGGTAAATGCATCCGAAAGGAGAAAAAACCACATCATAATTTTTCCGTACTCAACATTGAAGGGAGACCTCCCTCCAGACCACGGAGTTGTTTTTACTTCATCAATTGGTGATACTGCTGTACTCATTTGTACTTAAATAATGGTGTGTTAATTTTGGTTCAAAAGTAAAAAAACATACAGATAAATCCATATAATTCCGAGAAAATGCCAAAAAATAGAAGTCATTTGCATTTTATACAGGTTACGTACCTGCGGAACACTTCTGTATGTACCCCAAAGGGTGCTTAATAATAACAATATAGCCGCAACAATGTGCAGCAGGTGGCTGCCTGTAAAAATATACACAAATGAACGCGATGCATTAGGATCGGTTAAATACACGTTCATTTTGTAGGTTAATACATACCAGCCATAAACCTGGATGGCGAAAAAAACAGCCCCAAGCATAAATGTAAGCCACAAATATAACTGCTGTACCCCTATCTGTAAATTTTTAGCCGCCCTTTGCGCCAAAAACAAGGTACCGCTGCTGATAATAATAACCGCCGTGCTGTACATAAAAGCGCTGGGCATAATTACGTTAAGGCCATGCCCTTTGCCGCCGCTGTAAACAATAAACCCGCTGGTTAAGGCCGCAAAAAACATAAACGACGTGAATATAAAAATCCACATGTTAAATTTCTTCGGTTCCAGATCAAGCCTGTCTGGAGTTTTTTGAATCGAAGCCATCATACTTTCACTTTCCTATAAAATCAAATAAAAACATTAACTGTACTATGGGCAAATACATAAACGAGCCGAACATCAATTTACGGGCCGCCTCTATTTGCTGTGTACGCAACAGGTTATAAGCCTGGTATAAAAAAATCATACTGCACACTAATGATACTACCCCAACATAATAACCGCCATAATGGTAAATAGTTGGCAATAAACTTACCGGTACCAATATCAATGTAAATATAAAGGTAATTACCGCACTTCCTAAATTACGGTTACCAGTAGGCAACAGCCTGAAACCGGCCAGCTTATAATCGTCATCCAGTACCCAGGCAATAGCCCAAAAGTGCGGAAACTGCCATACAAACTGAATACCGAACAAGATTAAAGCAATAGTATCTATTTTACCATGAGCGGCTACATAACCAATAAGCGGCGGCAAAGCCCCCGGTATGGCGCCAACAAATACCGCAACAGGCGATTTACGCTTAAGCGGCGTGTATGCAAACGCGTATAACAATATCGAAAATACCGACAACAGTCCTGTCAGCAGGTTAAGGCTCCCTAACAAATAAGTGCCGGCCATGCCCATACCCAGGCTTAAAACTAATGCCTGTCCGTTGGTCATTTTTCCCGACGGTAACGGGCGGTCCATCGTCCGCTTCATCAATTTATCCAGATCTTTTTCGATGATCTCATTAAAACCATTAGCAGCCGATGTCACTAAAAAACCACCGATGATTAACTTTACCCAATTGACCCAATCAATATGTCCATTGGCTTTACTGCCTATCAAAAACGATATCGAGGCCGAAAAAGTGACCAAAAAGGTAAGCCTCAATTTAATCAGTTTCGAATAATCACTCCATTTCATTTGCTTAGCCCCCTAACATTAACCGCCTTGTATAAATTCAACAGCAAATAAAACTGTGCCCCAAAAATCAAACTTGCCAATAAAATATGCGCCGCCTGCGCCACCGGCGGCAATGCCGAATAGGACAGCAGGATACCGGTAACTATTTGCAGCATGATCATCAAAAAGTTAAAACTCATTAACTGCTGATGGATGGAATGCCTGTTAAATTGCTTGCGAACCAATGCATATAATACTACATTGATAACAAACACTAAAATGGCCATATCCCGGTGGTGCGTAAAAACCTCACCGGCACTTTTTATCCAGTTATTACGATAACCGCCCTGAAAATGAGCCGCAACCGCGTCTATTTTCTCGCGTACTTCGGTACCAAATGTTATCTGCAAAACACTTAACACCAATGCCGCCAGTGTTATAATGTAAACAACCGGGCTTGTATTTAATTTACTGTTGCCATAAACGCGGGCCAAATGGTAAGTATAAATACATATGGCCAATATAGCCAGCGCCAACAACATGTGCACAGTAACTATCCAGGCCACCAGGTTGGTTGATACAACGATAGAACCAAGCCAGGCCTGCAAAACAACCAGTATTAAATTTAATATGCTTAGTACGGTTATTTTTTTATCAATTCTCCAATATCCCAATGAATAAATGGCCGATAGCAGCAAAAATATCCCCGATACAGCGCCGATTAACCGGTTCACATATTCGGTCCAGGTTTTCCCTGCGTTAAACTCTTCGGGTACCAGGATCGATCTGTCCTCACGAATTCTGCGGGCCAATTCGCTGTAACCAAATACATCCAATGTTTTGGCAAAGCGTTGGTTTTTGGCCAAACGTTTTTCAACGTAGGCTTGCTTATAATCTTTAGGCAAATCGGCACTGCTTGTTGGCGGGATATAGCGGCCGAAACATTTAGGCCAATCAGGGCATCCCATTCCTGACCCCGAACTACGTACAACTCCGCCCGCAAGTATCAAAACAAAAAGTAAAACGATTGTTGTGAGGCCAGTTTTTTGAAAACGTTTGTTGGGTGCGGCTGTATTCATTTAAAATATTTTCTAAAAATTTAGGGTACCTTGCCAAGCCGGAAGTTTTAAGTCTTGAGTTCTGAGTTTTACTGAGAACTTAAGACTCCCGACTTAAGACTTAACACGGTACCCTAAAAGATCAGATCAGTATTAAGATTCTTTTGGTGATTCGCCGCTGTCGTTTGCTTTCAGCTTATCATTAAACTTTTTCAACTCATCCATGCCGGCCGGGTTATCTTCAAAATCATGAGGCAGGTTTGAGCTCATTGTTTGAGAAAAAGGAACCGTTTGAGGGATAAAATCCTCTTCGGCACCTGGCTTGCTGTAATCATATGGCCAACGGTAAACAGTTGGAATTTCGCCCGGCCAGTTGCCGTGCAAATGCTCAACAGGTGTTGTCCACTCCAGGGTATTTGACTCCCATGGGTTTTGAGTGGTTTTTTTACCTGCAAATATCGATACAATAAAGTTATAAATGAAAGCCACCTGCGCCAAAGCCGCCATGATAGCCGCCCATGTAACAAAGGTATTGATGGTTAACCATTTTTGCATGGAAGCAAACTCGGTGAACGCGTAATACCTACGGGGAACGCCATCCAATCCCATAAAGTGCATTGGGAAGAATACAAGGTAAGCTCCAATAAATGTTAACCAAAAGTGCAGGTAGCCCAATTTCTCATCCATCAGCCTGCCAAACATTTTAGGGAACCAGTGGTAAACACCGGCAAGCATACCAAATATGGCTGCCGAACCCATTACCAGGTGGAAGTGGGCAACAACAAAATAAGTATCGTGTAAGTTGATATCTAAAGCCGCGTTACCCAGGAAGATACCTGTTAAACCGCCCGAGATAAAGAAGGAAACCATCCCGATAGCGAACAACATGGCAGGCGTAAACCTGATGTTACCACGCCAAAGTGTAGCCAGCCAGTTAAATGTTTTTACTGCAGATGGCACAGCGATAATCAACGTAGTGATCATAAACACACCACCCAGGAACGGGTTCATACCGGTTACAAACATGTGGTGGCCCCATACGATGAACGATAATACAGTGATACCGATTAACGAATAAACCATCGCATGATAACCAAAGATTGGTTTACGTGAGTTTACCGACATAATCTCGGATGAAATACCCATCGCAGGCATAATTACAATATATACCTCGGGGTGGCCCAGGAACCAGAATAAGTGTTGGAATAAGATTGGGCTACCACCTTCATAAGGTTGTTGCACACCGTTTAATACAATGTCGGATAAGTAGAAGCTGGTACCAAAACTACGGTCAAATATCAGCAATACTACACCGGCAACCAATACAGGGAATGCAAGGACACCTAATATAGCTGTCAGGAATAAGGCCCATACCGTTAAAGGCATTTTCCAAAGGTCCATACCTTTTGTACGCATATTTAATATGGTACTTACGTAGTTGATACCACCCATTAATGAGGATGCCACAAACAGCACCATACTGATTAACCATAATGTCATACCCTCACCAGAACCCGGCATAGCCTTTGGCAACGCAGATAACGGCGGGTAAATTGTCCAGCCACCACTTGCAGGGCCGCTTTGAACAAAAAACGATGATAACATAATTACACTGGCCAAAAAGAAGAACCAATATGACAACATGTTCATGAACGGCGAAGCCATATCGCGCGCACCAACCTGCAATGGAATTAACAAGTTGGCAAAGGTGCCACTCAACCCGGCCGTTAACACAAAGAACACCATGATGGTACCGTGAATGGTTACCAACGACAAGTAAAACTCAGTACTAATACGTCCGTTAGGGGCAAAATGGCCCAGTAGTGTAGTTAATAATGGAAATGTTTTATCTGGATAAGCCAGTTGGATCCTGAAAAGGATGGATAATATCATTGCGATAACCGCCATAGTAATACCTGTAATAAGGAATTGCTTGGCGATCATTTTGTGATCCATGCTAAATATGTATTTAGACACGAAAGTTTCGTTATGATGATGTTCGTGACCGTGTTCGTCGTGATGTGCTACTACGTGATCGTGAACTGCTACTGTTGACATAATCGCTCTTTTATCTTATATTAATTATTTAACGCTAACCTGTTTTGTGACACTGCTTTTTGCGGCTCCGCATCAGCGAAATGCAATTCCTTTTTTAAGCCATCGGTTAAATAAGGTTTTTGGCGCGACAACCACTCCAGGTATTCGGCTTCAGAAACTACGCGTACAACTTTTTGCATGTTGTAGTGACCGCCACCACATATTTTATTACAGTATACTATATATTCAAATTTAGGATCATCAAGGCGATGACGCATTTCTGAAGTAGTAATGGTTGGGGTAAACTTAAAGTAGGTTGGTAATCCCGGTACCGCGTTTAACTGAACCCTGAAGTGTGGCATATAAACACTATGGATAACATCCTGTGCCTGTATGTTTAATTTAATAGCCCTGTTTACCGGCAAATACATGGTATCGGCTGATAAATCATCAAAGCTGCTTTTCTTGGTAAAATCAACGCCCAACTTGTTTGTTGCGGTTGTTAAGTTAAATCTTTTAGGGCCTAATTTACCATCTTTACCGGGGTAACGTAGCTCCCAGGCAAACTGGTGCCCGGTGATATCAATGTTTATAGCTTTTACTTCGCCTACAGCATCGGTATCATCCATAATTTTCTGCCAGGTAAAGAAACCAAACACCACCAGGATAGTAAGCACTATAGCAGGTACAATTGTCCATACTTTTTCAATGGTGTTGTTGTGCGGCAAAAAGTGCGCACGGCGTTTGTCAGAGTGGCGATATTGAAACAGGAAGCCAAACAGCAGGATCTGGGTAATAAAAAACACGATCATGGTTAAAATAGTAGTAACCGTGAACATCTCGTCAATTTTTACCCCGTGGATAGATGCTGATTCGGGCAATGTCATGCTGCCCTGAACAGTAAATGACCAATAGGAGCCGTATATACCTGCTATAAGGAATATAAGGCAAATAACGCCCATCACATTGTTCCACTTTAAACCTTTTTTACCTTGAATTTTAAGGGAAAGATCATAGATCTTTAAAATTTTACCTATTACAGCTACACCAAGGCATATCAGAAAAAATATCAGCACATAATAGGCGACGCCCGTCCAGTCAACCTGGTTGGCATCTTCGCCTGTACCGGCTGCGGCAGCCGGAGTTTGCGCCATCAGCAGGTTTGTGCCAAAAAGCATAAACGCCGCAAAAAACGATAGTATGGTTTTAGAATTTATTAATTTTTTGAATGCCATTTTAATGTTTGTTTGGTATTCTGTATTTGATGCAAAAATAACAATTATTATATGTGATGATGAAGACTCTCCTGCAGGAAAGGGTGTTTCTTAGGTATTATTGATTTAAACTTGCTTAACGCGTTCATAGTCAAAAATACAAACAAACCCGCAAAGCCAATAGCCACACCTACCTCAATCCAAAGGATCTCGGTATACCAGTGTGATGTTGGGCCAACGGTGCCCGGCATTACCATCTGGAAATAATCTAACCAGTGACCGATGATTAAAACAAAGCAAGTAACCTTTAACACCTGGGTAGTACGTTTTGAATCACGTGACATGATGATCAACAACGGCGCTAAAAAGTTAATTACAATATTTAACCAGAACCATGGTTTAAATTCAGGCTCCCATCTGCGTACAAAATAAACTGTTTCTTCGGGAATGTTGGCATAGTAGATCAACAGGAACTGTGCAAACCATACGTAAGTCCAGAAGATAGAGAAACCAAACATCAGCTGGCCAAGGTTATGCAGGTGATCTTGTGTAATCCACCGCATGTAACCGCCTTGCCTTAAATAAATGATTGTTAAAGTAATAATTGCTAAACAGCTAACCCACATGGCTGCGAAATTGTACCAGCCAAACATGGTCGAGAACCAATGCGCTTCTAACGACATGATGGTATCAAAAGCAAATATCGGTGTAGTGAAACCAAATATTACCAGGAACAAACAAGAGATAGTAAAACTCTTTTTGTAGTAAAACATACCGCCCAGTTCATCTTCACCTTCTGAATATTTCACCAGCAGGTTACCAAAAATGGCATAGCTTCCCATGAAAACCACCATACGGGTTAAAAAGAACCCTTTGTTTAAAAATACGTGCTTTCCGGCAATGATAGGATCAAAATTGGTATTGCCTTTTATCTCAACACCGGCTATTGCCCACAACTTATACAAATAAGGTGCAACAACCTGCTTGCCTTCAACTTCGGTAGTATGCGTTATAAATAAACCTGCTACTACAATACCAAGCAATATAGTAGCTGCTATTGGTAACGTTTTTGCGAATGCCTGCGGTATGCGGATCAATGATGCCGACCAGCCAGCCTGCGCAACATACTGCAATGCGCAGAAAAACACACCGGCCATACAAACACAGGCAAAGTAATAACCCATTAGCAATAAGTTTGCAAAGGTACGTTCACCATTTGTTAAAAATCCGGCAATTATGGTTACAACCCCCACTGCTATCGCAGCAAGGCTCAATGTCTTTACCTTACCGGTAAACACAAATTGCTCGTCGAAACTATTATGAGTGCTCATTAAATATTATTTCTTATAAAGTTTGTAAATGGTGAACGTACATGATCACTTTCCAGCGCTCTTCAGGACTAAGCTGCGAAGCATAAGATCCCATCGCGTTTACACCGTAAGTAATGGTATGATAAATTTTACCGTCTGTTAAATCCTTCATGGCACCACCGCGTGATGACTGGCCACCCGAATAAGATGGCGGAGGTGGATAACCATGTTTTACAACTTCACCATCGCCCAGGCCTTTTTCGCCATGGCATGGTGAGCAAAAATGCATAAACAGTATTTTACCTTCTGCATAGTTTGCCTGGGTTTGTGCAATTACAGTTTTAACCTCAACGCTTGCCAGCTCATAACCTTCTTTGGTATTAGGATAATCAAACCTGGTAAAACCTACCGGGATTGTTCCGGCTGGCGGTACCTGTGCTGTTTTACCATCCTTAAATTGATTGTTCTTTTGATCCGGATCGTAAGCAAGGTGCTCGTACATGTTAGGTGCATACTCCCAACCTGTACTCCTTTTATCTTTGCATGATGTTACAACTATCGAAGCAGCGATAATCATAACTAATGTTCCTATTATTTTAATCTTATTCATAGCTAACATATTTTCTGTCGTTATGCTTAACTTCTACAGCTCCTGCTTCTTTTAATAAACTATCAATATCTGCGTGTGGTGTGTTACCTTTTGCATCAATGGCAATAACAAATTTGTCGTTGGTGGCACGCAGATCCATTACTCTTGGCGCACGGCCCGGGAAAAGGTGCGTGGCAAAAAAGAAAGTGAATGTCATACCAAAAGCGGTCCATAATACTGTCCACTCAAAGGTTACCGGTACAAAATCGGGGATGGCAAAAAAGTTTTTACCGCCGATGTTGATAGGCCAATCGTGTACCAGCATGTAATAAACCATACTGAACATGATAGTGCCGCCTAAACAGCCAAACATGAAGGCTGCATAACCCAAGCGCGAATCTTTAATGCCTAATTTAGCATCGATACCGTGAATAGGGCATGGCGAATAAACATCGTAAATAGGGACGCTATTTTTTTGTAATTTGTCGATACCGTGCATCAGATCATCGGGATCATCAAAAATTCCTAATATATATTTGGTGCTACTCATTTTTATACTTTTTCGTATGATGATTGGTCAACACTATCAAACTTGCCTAA
>Ga0307515_10001809_pt1 | contig 47703 bp, 49 predicted proteins | sample 17_EM_MG_FD_194513 | JGI IMG/M metagenome (GOLD analysis project Ga0307515, IMG submission 194513) | Populus trichocarpa ectomycorrhiza microbial communities from riparian zone in the Pacific Northwest, United States - 17_EM | ecosystem: Host-associated > Plants > Roots > Unclassified | place... | reverse complement strand
CGCCCCCAGCGAGATCACCCTGCTCGTGCTCCGCTCCCCCAACCCGCCCGCCTCGGCGTAGCACTGGTCACCGGCGGATCAAGAACCGCCCGGTGTCGTACCCCCCCCCCCCGAGGAATCCGGGCCTCTTCCAGGCCCCGGTCCGTCAAGCGGGCCACTTCCTCGATGCGGGTACGAGGGACGCCTATCCGGCGACCGAAATCGGGGAATCACATGTGCCCCGGCCTTGATGTGACAGAAGATCCCCGTATGACTCAACATCAGAACGACCCGGCGCCGACGACCGGCGCGGCCGACTCCTACCTGGCCGGACTCCGCGAACGGCTCGCCGCCGACGGGTCGGTGGTGACCGGAACCACCTGGCACGACCGCCCGGTGACGATAGGCAGCAGATCGGACCGGAAGGCACGGTGGTTCGGCACCAAGGCGGAACTGTTCGTCCTCGCCGCCACGGTGCCCGAGGTCGACCAGGCCCTGCTGACCGAGTTCACCGGGTGGGCCCTGGACTACGCGAAGAACCTGCGGGGCGGACTGGCCGGCGCCCGCAACGCCGCGCTGATCCTGCCCGCTCTGGTCACCACCGGCAACGCCCAGCCGGCCGCGCGGACTTGGGCCGCCAAGGACGCCCGGGTCCTCGGAACGTCCCTGATAGGGCGGCCCGTCACGGTGGAGACGACGGGATCGGGAGTCACCCGCGTCACGATGTACCGGGGCAGGAGCATGTACGGCGGGATGTTCACGGGACACGTCCTGGAGAAAGCGGCGCTGTACTTCCCCTGACTTCCCCTGGCGACTCCCTCGCCCCGCCCTAGTAACTCCCTCGCTCCGTCAGTAACCCTCAACTCCCGCACCCTCGCCTCGTCAGCCAATGGGCTCCGGCATCGGCCGGACGTCGTAGGCGAGCCCGATGACGTCCCCGCCCGCCGGATCGGCCAGCTCGACGCGCCAGCTGTCGGCGAACTGGTCGACACCGGGGGCCATGGGGATGGTGCCGGAGATCAGGACGGTCCCGGGGATCAGGTCGCCACGGGAGCGCAGGACGTCGACCCAGTAGCCCGGGGTGAGGAGTTCGGCCAGCGTGCCGGTCTGGATCTCGGTCTCCGCGCCGGCGTGACCGACCCACGCACGCAAGGTGATCTCGTCGAGGCGGGACTCCACATCGGCCAGCCGCCAGGCGCGGCGGGCGAGGACGTCGGGGCCGGCGTTCTTGCTCCACGCCACCCCGTGCACCTCCAGCTCACGGTCGGTGTGATCGCAGGCGGCGGTCAGCAGCAGCTCCCCGCCCTCCGCGACGACCAGCGCCCATTCCGCCTCGCCGGAAGTGCGCCCGTGCTGGACCGCGACGCGCTCGGTCTGCTGGGCGAGATACGGGGACACGGGGTAGAGCGCGGGCGTCACGGACGGGCCCGGCACACCCAGCTCGGCGAGTTCCGCGACATGCGCGGCGACGTCGTCCTGGCTGCGCCCGGCGTACCCGGCGTTGAGGACCTGGACGACGTCGACCTCGCGCGTCGATCCGTCGGGCAGTTCGAAGGTCAGCACGGACATGAGGGCACTCCAGGGATCGGGGAACGGGAATCGGGCAGCGGAGAAGCAGGACCGCGGAACCTGATTTCTCCACGGTTAACTTCCGGCGCAGGGCTTGCGCATACGACCTGTATACAAGAAGTATGCCGGAAGGTCGATGTCCCCGAGCAAGGATGGGCCCCATGCACGACACCCCGAAGAGCGACGCCGTCGCCCCGCGGAGCGACACCGACGCCGCGCGAAGCAGCACCGCGGCGAAGCGCTCCGGCGTCCGCCGCGCCTTCGTCGCCAGCCTCACCGGCACGGCCCTGGAGTGGTACGACTTCGCCGTCTACTCCGCCGCCGCGGCCCTCGTCTTCGGCGATCTCTTCTTCCCCTCCGAGGACCCGCTCACCGGCACCCTCCTCGCGTTCTCCACCTACGCGGTCGGCTACCTCTCCCGCCCCCTCGGCGGCTTCGTCTTCGGCCGGCTCGGCGATGTGATCGGCCGCAAGAAGGTGCTGATCGCCACCCTCGTCCTGATCGGCGTGGCCACTTTCCTGATCGGCCTGCTGCCCGCCTACGGCACGATCGGCGTGGCCGCTCCGATCGCACTGGTCGTGCTGCGCTTCGCCCAGGGCGTCGGCGTGGGCGGCGAGTGGGGCGGCGCGGTGCTGCTGTCCAGCGAGTTCGGCGACTCCCGCCGCCGGGGCTTCTACGCCTCCGCCGCCCAGGTGGGCCCGCCCGCCGGCAACCTGCTCGCCAACGGTGTACTCGCCGCCCTCGGCGCCCTGCTGACCGAGGCGCAGTTCGAGTCGTGGGGTTGGCGGGTGGCGTTCCTGCTGTCCGGCGTACTGGTCGGCTTCGGGCTGTGGATCCGGGCCAAGCTGGAGGAGACCCCGGTCTTCAAGGCGATGGAGGCCGAACAGTCCCGCCCCCAGACGCCGATCCGCGAGGTCTTCACCACCCAGCCCCGCGCCCTCACCGCCGCGATCCTGTGCCGCGTCGGCCCCGACGTCCTGTACGCGATGTTCACCGTCTTCGTGCTGACGTACGCCACCCAGGAACTCGACATGTCCCGCGGCTCCGCCCTCGCCGCCGTCCTCATCGGTTCCTCGGTCCAGGTCTTCCTGATGCCCTTGGCAGGCGCCCTCTCCGACCACGTCAACCGCCGCCTGCTGTACGGCATTTCGGCGATCGCCGCCGCGGTGTGGCCGTTCGTGTTCTTCCCGATGGCCGCAGGCGGTTCCTGGCTGCCGCTCGCCGCCGGAGTCCTCGTCGCCCTGGTGATCCACTGCTGTCTCTACGGCCCGCAGGCCGCCTTCATCGCCGAACAGTTCTCGCCCCGGCTGCGCTACACCGGCTCCTCGCTGGCCTACACCCTGGCCGGGCTCATCGGCGGCGCCATCGCCCCGCTCCTCTTCACCACCCTGCTGAGCGCCTACGACAGCTGGGTACCGCTGGCCCTGTACATCGCCCTCGCCTCCGCGATCTCCCTGGTGGGCGTCATGCTGGGCCGCAACCCCGAGGCCGCCGTAGACGAGGACGCACAACTCGCCGCACCGAAGACCCCGGCCACGGCGGACGCTCCCCTGTCCCACTGACAACGCCCACACCACCCCGCCCCGGACAAGGAGTCACCGCGCCATGCGGATCGCCCTCAGCCAGCTCACCACCGGCCCCGACCCCGACAAGAACCTGCGTCTCGTCGAGGAGTGGACGCGCCGCGCCGCCGATGCCGGAGCCCGCGTCGTCGTCTTCCCGGAGGCGTCGATGGCCTGCTTCGGCACCCCGCTGACCCCGCTCGCCCAGCCCCTCGACGGACCCTGGGCCGACGGGATCCGCGAGATCGCCCGGTCGACCGGCACGATCGTCGTCGCCGGCATGTTCACCCCGGCCGACGAGGGCCGGGTGACCAACACCCTGCTGGCGACCGGCACCGGCGTCGAGGAGTCGTACGACAAGATCCATCTCTACGATGCCTTCGGCTTCCGCGAGTCCGAGAGCGTGGCCCCGGGTTCGCGCCCCGCCGTGATCGACGTGGACGGTGTCCGGCTGGGCCTGGCCACCTGCTACGACGTCCGGTTCCCCGAGCTGTTCCGGGCGCATGCCGACGCCGGGGCGGTGGGGACCCTGCTGGCGGCCTCCTGGGGTGCCGGGCCCGGAAAGCTCGACCAGTGGGAGCTGCTGGTGCGGGCGCGGGCGCTGGACGCCACCGTGTGGGTCGCCGCCGTCGGCCAGGCCGACCCCGGCACCCCTCCGGGCCCCGCGCCGACCGGCATCGGGCACAGCCTGATGGTCGGCCCGGACGGGACCGTACGGGCCTCCCTCGGCGCCGAGCCCGAGCTGCTGGTGACCGACCTGGACGTCGAGGAGGTCGGCGCGGTCCGCGAGAAGACGTCCGTACTGGCGAACCGGCGGCCGGAGGTGTGGCGATGAGCGGACCCGAGCTGGAGTTCCACCGCCCCGACGGGCCCTGGGTCGGCGCGGGACCCGGTGTCGAGGAGTGCGTGCTGGCCGAGGACCCGGAGAGCGGGCGGCGTACCGCGCTCGTCCGGTGGGCGCCGGGCACGGACTCCTCAGCCGCGGGCGTGGCCCTGCACGACGTATGGGAGGAGGTGTATCTCATCGAGGGAGCGATGCACGATCTGACGCTGGACCGCACCTTCACGGCGGGCATGTACGCCTGCCGTCCCCCGGGTATGCCGCACGGGCCGTGGAACGCGCCGGACGGCGTGACGATGCTCGTGATCACCTACCCCTGACCGCCGAGGGGTGGCTTCAGCCGTCGAGGAGCACCTTGAGGGTCGACTGCAGGTGGTGGTCGATGGCCGCGCACGCCGCCTGCGCGTCACCGGCGGCGAGGGCGTCCACGATGGCCTCGTGCTCGTCGAGCACGGCCTTCTGCCGGCCCTGCTGGTTGAAGACGGCGACCACTCCGGCGCGGACCTGGCGGCTGCGCAGACCGTCGTAGTGCCGGTCCAGAAGGGTGTTTCCCACGGCCGACACGAGGGACGCGTGGAACCGGTGGTCCACGGCGATGAACTCGTGGGCCTCCTCGGCGCCGGTGAGCGCGCGCTGCCGTTCCAGCAGGGAGCGCAGCTCCTCCAGGGGCACCCGCTCGGCCGCGACGAGCCGTTCGGCCGCGTACCGCTCGACCAGGCCGCGCAGCTCCATCAGCTCCCGGACCTCGCGCCCCGTCAGGGGGGCGACCCGGGCGCCGCGCTTGGGCACGAGCTCGACCAGGTCCTCTGCCGCGAGCATCAGCAGCGCCTCGCGGATGGGGGTGCGGGAGACACCGATACGATCGGCGAGCTCCTGCTCCGACAGGAACGCCCCCTGCATCTCGGGGTCCGTAAGCACGGTGTCCTTGAGATACGCGTAGGCCTTCTCCCGACCGGACGCCACGGCAACCCCCAGACATCGCATACAGTTTGTATACAGACGCTATCACGCGCGTTCCCGCCCGGCAGAGCCGGAAGGCGCCGCCAGGCACCCCGCCGCCGGAGGCCGGCGCCGACGCACGAGCTCTGCTCTGTGGATAGAGTTCGACGGACTGGACTCCGATCAGAGCCCTTTGACGTAACGGCCTGGCGTACGGCACACGGCCACGCCGGGCAGAGGGTGCAACACACCGAAAGTGACAGAATTGATCATGAGTAACGTCTACTTCGACATCACCATCGACGGTGCCCCCGCAGGCCGCATCGTCTTCAACCTCTTCGACGAGGTCGTCCCGAAGACCGCCCGGAACTTCCGCGAGCTGGCCACCGGGCAGAACGGTTTCGGCTACGCCGGTTCCGGCTTCCACCGCGTCATCCCGCAGTTCATGCTGCAGGGCGGTGACTTCACCAACCACAACGGCACCGGTGGCAAGAGCATCTACGGCGAGAAGTTCGCGGACGAGAACTTCGACCTGAAGCACGACCGCCCGTACCTGCTGTCGATGGCGAACGCCGGCCGCAACACCAACGGCTCGCAGTTCTTCGTCACCACCGTCGTCACCTCGTGGCTCGACGGCAAGCACGTCGTCTTCGGCGAGGCCGTCGAGGGCACGGAGATCATCGACAAGATCGAGTCCCTGGGCTCGCAGTCGGGCTCCACGAAGGCCAAGATCGAGATCGCCGCGTCCGGCGTCGTCGAGAGCTGAACCCGACCCGTTTCCGGTCGTGACGGCGGGCCCCAGGGATGTTGTGTCATCCCCGGGGCCCGCGGTATGTCCGGGTCCCGGCGCACGCCCTCAGCCGTGCAGGGTCCGGCGCAGGAAGTCCGTGATCAGGTCCATCGTGCGGCGGGTCGACCAGGGCAGCCCGACCTCCTCGTCGTCGAGGACGGCCATGTCGCCGAGGAGGACGACGCGGGTCGAGTCGGCGCCGTGCGCGCGCAGGGCCTCGTGCAGGATCAGCGTCTGGCTGGGCGAGACGATCGGGTCGGCGGTGCCGTGCAGGAGCAGGAAGGCAGGCAGCGCGGGCGCGGAGTCGAGGTGGCTGATCGGGTTCGCCTCGGCGGCGGCCTGCGGGGCGTCGGCCAAAGAGGCGCCGCTGGTACGGCCGTTGACGAACATGGCGGCGATGTTGTCCGCCCCTTCGAACGACGCCTGGGTCGCCGGGTCGAAGTCGGCCGCGATCCTGGTCAGATCCGAGGCACCGAAGTTGTCCACTACGGCCTGGACGGCGGCGTCGGGGTCCGTCGTCGCGGGATCGAGCAGCGACCGCCCGCCGAGCACTCCCGCCATTGCGACCAGATAGCCCCCGGCTGACTCGCCCCACAGCGCGACGCGCCCCGTGTCGATGCCGTACTCCTCGGCATGGGCGCGCAGGTGGCGCAGCGCGTTCTGCACATCGGCGACGGCCTCGCGGAAAGTGGTGCCCTGGGGGATGGTGCGGTACTCGATGCTGGCGACCGCGAATCCCGCCTCCGCGACATAGGCCCTGGTCTCCGGGGCCAGTTCCTTCCTGGAGATCATGAACCCGCCGCCGGGGACGTAGAGCACGAGCGGCGCGGGTTCGTCCGTGTCGGGAACCAGCAGATCCATCCGTAGCGGGACCGGGTTGCCGTCGGCGTCCTGCGGGGTCGCGTACACGATGTCGTGCAGCTCGGAGAGCTTTCGTGCGCCCAGCGTGATCTGAGCTTCACCCGTGGGGTCTACGACAACGCTGGTGCTGGTGTCGCTCGCCGCCACCGACGAGGCGAACGCGAGGACGTCCCGGGGCTGCGGCGGGGCCGGTGAGGTGGGGTCGGCGGTGAACTCGGGGCGCGGGGTGGTGGGTTCGGGCATGGCGTCACGTCCTTGAGGGGGTCGGGAAGGTCAGGAGTGGGGATCCGTGGGGCGCCGTCAGCTGGTCAGGAAGGCGTCCAGGAGGCTGTTGACCAGCTCCGGGCGAGTGGCGAAGGCGAAGTGGTCCGCGCCCGGCAGCTCGGCCAGCCGGGCGCGGGCGATGGTGGTGCGCAGGTACAGGGAGACTCCGCTGGGCACCTCCTGCCCGATGGTGCTCGTCATCAGGAGGGTCGGCGCCTCGATGGCCGGGAGCAGGGCCCGGTCGTCGTCCAGGGAGATGTCCTCGAAGAAACCGAGCAGGGTCCGCACACCGGCGTTGTGGCTCATCTCCCGGAACCAGGCGCCGAGTTCGGCCGCTCGGGCGGCGTCCACGTCGGCGAAAACGACCTCAGGATCGAGCACGGCGTCGGTGATGCCTTCGATGCCGCCCTCGGCCGCCGCGTCGGTGAAGTGGGCGATGCCCTTCTCGTCGAAGCCGTAGGGCCAGTCGGCGGAGCGGCGGAACTTGGGCGAGCCGTTGATGACCGCCAACTTGCCCACGAGGTCCGGGTGTTCGGCGGCGAAGCGCAGCGCGACATGTCCCGCGGAGGCGAAGCCGACGAGCAACGGGGCCGTGAGTCCCAGGTGTTGGATCAGCGCCGCAAGGTCGGCGACGTACAGGGCGGTGACGCCGGGTACGCGGGGCGGAAGCTTGCTGGAGGCGCCGTAGCCGCGCAGGTCGAGGAAGACGTTGCGGGCGCGGGTGTCGAAGAACTCCCGCTGCGCCGCCCAGGATCGGGAGTCGAGCGGCAGGCCGTGCACCCAAACGATCACCGGCGCGGCGGGATCGGTCAGGCTGGTCTCGTAGTACGCGATACGGCCGTCCGGTACGTCGAGGTGGCGGGCTCGGTCGAGGCTGAGAGGGGTCGCGGGCATGACGGGGTCGCTCCCGGAAGGTGTGCGCGGGTCGGCGGAGCTAGAGATCGGTGGGATAGGTGACGCCGTCCAGGCCGGGGACGACGACCTTGGCGGGGTCGTTGCCGGCCTCGACGAGTTGGCGTACGGCGAAGTCGGTGACGCAGCCGGAGAGCAGTTGGCGTGGGTCCTCCAGGACCATGCGCAGCCGGGTGGTCATGGCCCGCCAGTCGTCGGGGCCGTGGATCACCGGCATCTCGCTGATCTCCGTGACGGCGGGGTCCGCCACGTCGGGGGCCGTCAACTGCCCGGCGGCGTAACGGGGATAGCCGTCGCACATCACCTCGCCCAGTTCCACGGTGGCGCGGGTGTTGAACCAGATCCGGCGCAACGGCTCCTCCAGCGCGGCGACTTCCGTCAGGTCGCCGTCGACGGGGGTGGCGAAGGTGGGGGCGTGCGGCGCCATGTAGAGCCGCTCCAGGGGCAGTTGGTATTCGGAGGCGCCCAGGATCATGGTGGCGACGCTGGAGGTGTTCCAGGTGACGCCCGCGGTGGGGCGGCCCTGCCGGCCGGCGATCACGACCATCGCGCGAGTCCAGTCGATCTTCTGGGTGCTGAACCAGCGCAGGATGCGGTGGGAGATGTCCAGGCCGGCGAGGAAGAACGTCGCGATCATCATCCGGTTGACCGGGACGGGCAGCTGGCCGCAGGGACCGCCTTCCAGGTAATCCTCGCGCAGGGTACGGGAGTTGAGATACGACTCGTCGGCCAGCGCGGCGCGCAGATAGCGGGCGGTGACCGCGCACGCGTAGTCGACCATGTCGGCGATCGCCTGCTCGCGGCCCCGGTACGCCTCGACGGCGATGGTCTCGCGCCACAACTCGGCGCTGTTGGCGGCGCGGGAGCGCTCGACCTCGCGCAACAGCCGCTCGGCCTCGGCGCGCCAGCCGAAGTCGGCGTATTTCTCGCGGAGTTGGACGAGGGTGGCCGCTGCGGGGCCCAGGTGCGAGACGCCGGCCAGTTCCTTGAAGCCGCGAGTGGAGAGGCGGAAGCCTTCGACGGTGGGCGGCCTGCCGTCGCCGGGGTAGAGGGCGAAGTCGGCGCTGGTGGCCACGATCAGCGGGTCGGCACTGCCGTGCTCGACGGCGGCCCGGGTGAGGTGCGAGCCGATGCTGCCGGGCCCGGCGGTGTAGGTGGTGAACAGGTCGACGAGTTCGGGGCTTTGGTGGGACGGCATCGGCGGTTCCTTTCTCCGGATCTCCAAAGGCCGTGATCTTCAAAGGGCGTGGCCTCGGCCGACTCCTACTGGTCGAAGCGGTACAGCACAGTCCGGGCCGCGAAACGGACGTCCGCGCTGAGGCTGTTGCTGACAGCGACCAGCAGGCCGCCGTCGTGCCCGCGCAGCACGGCGGCATCGGTGGCGCCCGTGGTCGGGAAGGACTGCACCGGCGTGAGGCGTCCCTCCGAGAACCGGTAGAGCTCGGAGTCCAGCGCGGTGACGGGCTCGGCCTGGGTGCCGAGGATGAAGTTGACGCGGACGACGTACAGCCCGTGCTCGGTGTCGAGGACGGCGAACTCGCGCGCCCCGAGCCCGTCGAGCACCTGGTGTTCGGCGAAGCGTTCCCCGTCCCAGCGCAGCAGCCGGGACGGGCTCGCCAGACAGGCGACCAGCAGATACGTCTCGCCCCGCGCGTCGGTGAAGTGGGCGAAGGCGCGGCCGTGTTGGGGCGCGAGGTCCTGGACGTGCTCGAACTTCTCGCCGTTCCAGCGCAGCAGCACCGAGGGGCGCACATGGTCGGCGTAGGCGAGGAAGTGCTCGCCGCCGAGTTCGAAGGCGTGCCAGTTGTAGCCCCAGAGCGCGTCGACGTCCTGCAACGCGGTGAAGCGGGTTCCGTCCCAGGTGTAGATGCGGGAGGGCTGGTTCTCCTGCTCGTGGCCGGGGACGGTCACACCCTGGGCCAGCGCCAGGAAGTGCCGCTCGTCGATGACGAAGTGGCGCCACTGCTTGGCCGCGAAGCCCAAGATGCTCTGGAAGGGCGTGAATTGGGTCCCGTCCCACTCGAAGACCGTGGAGTCGGTGGTGTATTCGTAGGGCCCCTTGCCCGAGCGGATGTCGGCCACGGCCAGGAAGGCGCGCTCGCCGATCCGGAAGAACTCCGCGTCCTCGCCGCCGGGCGCCGGCAGGGTCTGGAAGGGCTCGTAGGTGTCGCTGCCCTCGGCCCGGCGCAGCAGGAGCAGTTCGGTGTCGCTGTCCCCGCCGTTCATGCCGGCCGGGGTCCCGGGGATGTCGTAGGCGAGTTGGGGGATCGCCAGCAGGTGCATGCCGTCGAGCTCGAAGGGCTCCACGGCCCGCGCCCCGGATGTGGGCAGCGCGCCTACCTCCGTCAGGCGGGGTGTGTGGGTGGCGGACATGTGGTTCCTCAATTCCGTTTCCGCGTACGTCCGTGTACGTCCGTTTCCGTGTACGGCGGCGGGGGCGCGTCCTGACTAGCGAGGCGGGTCGGGCGGCAGCAAGCCGTGCGCCGCCAGCCGGGTCAGCGCCTCGACCGCCGCGTCGCCCTCGGCCTCGGTCTCCGGCGGGGCCACGACCTGGCAGAAGCGCTCGATCATGGAGACGACCGCGAGCGCGGTCAGTCGTGCGTCCACATCCGGAGCGGCGAGCCGACGTGCCTCCGCCACATGTGCGGTCCAGACAGTGAAGTGGCGTGCCCGCATGCCGTCCCAGTGCGCGGCGAACTCCGCGCTGACCAGCGAGGCCTCGTATATGGCGGTCATCTCCGCGCGGTGGTCGCAGTAGATGTCCCAGTAGGCGCGCACGTGCCTGCGGATGTCGTCGATCCCGTCGAGGACATGCCCTTCCCCGGACTGCTCGACCACGCGCTCGCGCAGGGCGGCGGCGAAGTCGTCCGCTATCGAGCGCAGCAGGTCGTCCTTGTCGGTGAAGTACCGGTAGAAGATCCCGGCCGACTTGCCCGCCTCGGCGGTGATGTCGCCGATCTTCGTCGACAGGTAACCCTGGCGCGCTATCACCCTCAGGGCGGCGGCCTTGAGCTCGGCCGCGGAGCGCTCGCCCTTGGACGTGGCGGTTGCGGGCATGGGTCCTCCGACGCTCTCGGCAGTCTCATCAGCAGAAAAGTGAATCTGAATTCAACTTCAGTTATGCCAGCGCACTTGTCAACCCGACGAGGGACGCAACCCTCTCGCAACCTTGCGCGTGATGTGCTGCCTCACCGCTGGTGCGCCGGGTCATCACACCCCGCGCACCACCCGCATCCGGCTCCCTGGGACGGCTGACATGGACGACTCCACCCCGCGCGTCGAACTCACCCCCGCCGCGGCCGACCTGCTGCGGCAACTCCACTCGGTGCACGGCCCGTTGATGTTCCACCAGTCCGGCGGCTGCTGCGACGGCAGCGCGCCGATGTGCTACCCGGAGGGCGAGTTCCGCACCGGCGGATCCGACGTACTGCTCGCCGAGTTGGAGGTCGAGGGCGTGCCGGAGCCCGTGACGTTCTGGATCTCGCGCAGCCAGAACGAGGTGTGGAGTCATACGCGGCTGATCGTGGACGTCGTAGCGGGTCGCGGCAGTGGTTTCTCGTTGGAGGCACCCGAGGGGGTGCGTTTTCTCACTCGTTCCCGTGTAGTCGGCGCCTAGCGGCCCCGCCGGTCGTCTTCGTCTGATGCACTTCCCCTGAGTCCAGAGAGAGTTGACGAGACATCAGGGGACACTGTGACGCATCGTCAAAAGCCTTTCAGAGCAGGCAGATTCGCACTCACTTATCTCACGGCACTCGGCGCGCTGGCCGGTGCGGCCCTGGTGGGGGCGGCACCGGCCGACGCCGTGCCGGGCACCACTCAGCTCGCGCCGGGCGTCACCTACCGGCAGTTCGACATCACGGCGGCCAAGGGTGTGACCCACGCCCATGTGGTCGTCGTGGACCTGCGCACCGCCCATGTGCGCGTCAACCTGCTGTACCCGGGTGCGGTGGCGGCCCGGGAGCCCGTCTCCGAGCTGGCCGACTCGGCGGGCGCCGTCGCGGGCGTCAACGGTGACTTCTTCAACATCACCGAGACCCAGCACCCGGGCGTCGAGGCGACGGGCTCCACCGACGGACCGGCGATCGCGAGCGGTGTCGCGCTCAAGGCGGCGGTGCCGGACGGCCAGCGCTTCGGGCCCGAACTGCCTCCCGGCACGAACACCCGGAACGTGCTCGGTGTGGGTGTCGACCGCGTGGCCCGGCTGGACAGCCTCACCCTCAAGGGGACGGTCGGTACCCCGCAGGGCCGGCTGCCGCTCGGCGGGTTCAACCAGTACGCGCTGCCGGAGAACTCCGTCGGTGCGTTCACCACACAGTGGGGCATCGTCTCCCGGATGCGTGCCACATGTGGCACGGACCTGAACCGGGCCGGCGCCTGTAGCGCGGACACCTACGAAGTCACCATCCGCCACGCACGAGTCGTGTCGGTGTCCAACACTCCCGGCCGCGGTGCCATCGCCGCGGGCACCACCGTCCTCGTCGGCCGTGAGGCGGGTGCGAAGCAGCTGCGGAGGCTGTCCGTCGGCCAGCGGGTGCAGGTGCTGCACCGTCTGGTGGCGTCGAAGTCCCGGATCGCCTACCGCTTCGCTCTGGGCGGCTACCCGGTCCTGCGCGGGCGCCTGCCGCTGCCGGGCCTCGACAACACGACCTCCGCTGTGCGCACCGCCGTGGGGATCGCCGACCGCGGCCACCGTCTGCTGCTGTTCGCGACGGACGGCGCGGTCGCCTACCGCAGCGGTCTGACGATCGCCGAAGTCGCCACTCAGATGCGGAAGTTGGGCTCGACCGACGCCTTCAGTCTGGACGGCGGCGGCTCGACGACCCTGGTCGCCCGCGCACCCGGCGCGAGCGCCGTCACGGTACGGAACCATCCCAGCGGCGGCGCCGAGCGTCCCGTACCGAACGGCATCGGGGTCTTCTCAACCCGCTGACCTCATGGATGCAGTCCGCTCACCAGATCCGCGGTGGCCGTCAGGCCACTGTGGATCGTGGGCGCCATGCTGGTGCTCGCCATGAAGAACCCGAGCAGTGCGCAGACCAGCGCGTGGGAGAGCTTCAGCCCGCCGCTGCGCATGAAGATCACCGCAAGGATCAGGAGCAGCAGCACCACAGAGATGGAAATGGCCATCGTCACCCTCCTCCGCCACGCCGCCGTGTCTGGTTCGCGGCGTTCGGCCGCAAGTGTGGCGTAGCGGAGGGTTCGTCCGGGCTACTGACGTGTCCCCCGAACGGGTGTCACACCGAGCGGTGCGTGTCCAGGAACGCTTCCAGTCCTGCCAGGTCGTCGGTGTTGAGGAAGTCCACACCGGCGGCCAGCAGTTCACTCCACAGCGCGTCCCGGGCCGGGCCCGCCAGGTCCGGGGTGTTCCAGAACCGCACGGTCTGCCCGGCCGCGTGCGCCTGCGCGACGATCGAGCGCAGCTTCTGCCGTTCGGCGTCGGGGAAGGTGCCTTCGCCGAGCCAGGTGAAGTTGAGCGCCCAGTTGTCGCTGATGAGCGAGATGAAGGAGGCGGGCGCCGAGCTGCCGAGGTCGGTGAGCCGACCGTCGTAGAAGGCACGGCGTACGGTCTGCGCCTCCATCGGTGTACGGGCCGCGCGGTCGCCGGAGATGACGTTGGTGACGGCGCCCGGGTGGACGCGTCCGTGGGCGTAGGTCGTGAACAGGTGCTTGTAGCGCTGGAGATGGCGGTCGAGTTCGAGGTAGGTCGAGGAGCCCTCGGTCTTGATGTCGATCAGGAGTTGGAGCGGATGGCGCCAACCCCGGTACACCGAGCCGTGGTTGGCCTTCACGAGGGTGGCGAGCGGGTCGAGGTAGAGGGATTCGAGCGTGCGGCTCGGGTCGAGTTCGGAGGCGTCGTGACCGATGAGGAGCTGGTCGCCGACGAGGAAGATGTCGGCCTCGACGCTGCCGAAGCGGTGGTCGAGGGCGTCGAAGAGCGGGCGAGGATGCTCGTAGTCGTTGTGGGCGTGGGCGCGCCACAACGGCCGCTTGCGGCGCCCTTGTTCGCCGGCGAACGCGCTGCCCGCGGGCGGGGCGAGGACAGCCGCGAGGGTGGCGCCGAGCCCGGTGAGAGCTCTGCGACGGGTGATGAGGGCCATGGTGTTCCTCCGTGTGGGGCGGGCTAGAACCACAGGGAGTATGAGGCTGTGGGGACTCCAACGAACCTGCACATGACAGGAGTTGGCCGGACTGCCCTCGCGTGTTCACTCCTTCGGCGGGAGCGCACGGAAAAGCCCGCCCCAGGTGGGACGGGCTTTCCGCGGACTTCACCTCATGGCGCTCAGGGTGCGCGCAGGTCGACCAGTTCGGCCAGTGCCTCGCGGTGGGCACCCGCCGTGCCGTAGGCGATCGAGTCGGCCTTGGCCCGCTTCAGGTAGAGGTGGGCCGGGTGCTCCCACGTCATGCCGATGCCGCCGTGCAACTGCACGGCCTCCTCGGCCGCGTGGACGGCGACGGCCGCCGCGTAGGCCTGCGCGACGGCAACAGCCACATCGGCGTCCTCGCCCGTCGCGAGGGCGTCGGCCGCGTTGCGCGCGGCGGCCCGCAGACTGACGACCTCCAGCCACAGCTGCGCGAGCCGGTGCTTGAGCGCCTGGAACCCGCCGACGGGCCGGTTGAACTGCTTGCGCTCCTTGAGATACCGGACCGTCTCCGTCAACGTCCAGTCGGCGACGCCCAGTTGCTCGGACGCGAGCAGCCCGGCCCCGGCCCGCAGCGCACGCCGTACCGCGGGTTCGGCATCCCCGATCCGCCGCGCCGCGGCCCCCTCGAGCACCACACGCGCCAACGGCCGCGTCAGGTCCAGCGACACCTGCGGTACGACGGTCACGGCGCCCGCGTCGACGGCGTACAGCCCGCCGTCCTCGCCCGGCACCAGCAGCACATCGGCGGCGGCAGCGTCCGCGATCCCGGTCAACTCCCCGTACAGGGAACCGTTTTCGTGCCGTACGGCCTTGTAGGCACCGCCCGGAGCGACGCTCAGGGAGACGGCGAGGACGCCGATCTTCCGGCCGGACGCCAGCTCGGCAAGCAGGTCGTCCGCATCGCACGCGAGGAGTGTCTCGGTGGCGACGACCGCGCTCGTGAGGTACGGCACGGGGGCGACGGCGCGACCCAACTCCTCCAGCACGACGGCGACTTCGCGGTGTGTGGCGCCCTGGCCGCCCTGTGCCTCGGGCACCAGGAGGCCGGCGAGGCCCATGCCGTCGGCGAGGGACTTCCACAGCGAGAGGTCGTGCGGGGCGTCCGATTCGGCGCGCACGATGACACTCGCCGCGTCGCAGTGGTCGGTGAGCAGGTCCCGGACGGCGGCGCGCAGCGCCTCTTCCTCCTCCGAGTAGAGCAGATCCGTCATCGGGCGAGGTCCTTCCAGGCGACGTCCTTGTCGGTGCGCGGCTCGGCCGGGAGGCCCAGGACGCGCTCGGCGACGATGTTCAGCAGGACCTCGCTGGTCCCGCCCTCGATGCTGTTGCCCTTGGAGCGGAGGTAGCGGTAGCCGGCGTCGCGGCCGGTGAAGTCCACCAGTTCCGGGCGCCGCATGGTCCAGTCGTCGTACAACAGGCCTTCCTCGCCCCGGAGTTCGACCTCCAGACCGCTGATCTCCTGGTTGAGGCGGGCGAAGGCGAGCTTCATGCCGGAGCCCTCGTGACCGGGCTGGCCCGCGACGAGCTGCTGGCGCAGCCGCTCGCCGGAGAGCCGGGCGACCTCGGCCTCGACCCAGAGCTTGAGGAGGCGCTGGTGGAGGTCGTGGGTGCGCAACTCCGGGCGTTCGCGCCAGGTTTGGCTGATCGGGCCGATCATGCCGCCCTCGCGCGGGATGCGCATGCCGCCGATGGAGACGCGCTCGTTCATCAGCGTGGTCTGCGCGACCCGCCAGCCGTCGCCGATCTCGCCGAGGCGATGGGCGTCGGGGATGCGGACGTTGGTGAGGAAGACCTCGTTGAACTCGGCCTCGCCGGTGATCTGGCGCAGCGGCCTGACCTCGACGCCGGGGTCGGTCATGTCGCAGATGAAGTAGGTGATGCCCGCGTGCTTGGGCACGTCCGGGTCGGTGCGCGCGATGAGGATGGCCCAGCGGGCGAGGTGGGCGCTGGAGGTCCACACCTTCTGCCCGTTGACGACCCACTCGTCGCCCTCGCGGACGGCACGCGTACCGAGCGCGGCCAGGTCGGACCCGGCACCCGGCTCGCTGAAGAGCTGGCACCAGACCTCCTCACCCACCCAGAGCGGCCTGAGGAAGCGCTGCTTCTGCTCCTCGGTACCGAAGCGGAGAACGGTCGGCGCGGCCATGCCGAGGCCGATACCGATCCGGCGCGGGTCGTTGTCAGGGGCGCCCGCAGCCTCCAACTCGGCGTCCACGACGGCCTGGAGAGCACGCGGGGCACCGAGACCCCCGAGGCCCTCGGGGTAGTGCACCCACGCGAGCCCCGCGTCGAAACGGGCCTTGAGGAAGTCGAGCGGATCGGTCTCCAGCGGTGGATGCGCGGCCAGCAACTCCTGGGTGCGGCGGCGCAGTTCGGCCGCGGCCGAGTCCGCTCCCGTGGTCTCCTCGCTCATACGGCGGCTCCGTTCTCCAAGGACGGTACGACGACGACCCGGCCGGTGGTGACACCGTCGCCGACCCGCTGTACGGCGGCGGCAGCGCCGCTCAACGGCACGCGCTCGCTCACCAGCGGCTTGATGGCACCGCGTGCGGCCAGTTCGGTCAACTGCTCGTGGCAGTCCAGGATCAGCTTCGGGTTCTTGATGGCGTACAGGCCCCAATGCAGGCCCAGGATCGAGTAGTTCTTCACCAGAGCGTGGTTGAGGCCGGGGCTGGGGATCGTCCCGCTCGCGAAGCCCACGACCACGATCCGGCCCTCGAAGGCGACGACCTTGGTGGACTGCGTGTAGGCGTCACCGCCGACCGGGTCGAAGATCACGTCGGCACCGCGTCCGCCGGTGGCCGCCTTGACGGCCGCGACGACGTCCTCGGTACGCCGGTCGATCACTACGTCGCAGCCCAACTCCCGCGCCACGACCGCCTTTTCGGCACCGCCGACGACACCGATGACGGTGGCACCGGCCGCCTTGCCGAGCTGTACGGCCGCGCTCCCGACCCCGCCTGCGGCGGCGTGCACGAGCAGGGTCTCGCCCGCCTCCAGGTGGGCGCGCTGGTGGAGGGCGAACCAGCCCGTCTGGTAGCCGATGTGGAGTGCGGCGGCCTCGGCGTCGTCCAGCGAGTCGGGGGCGGGCAGCAGGCCGGCGGCATCCGCGACGGCGTATTCGGCGAAACCGCCGTACGGCAGTGCGGGGTTGGCGATCACGCGGCGGCCGTCCTCGGTCTCGCCGCAGATCTCGACACCCGGGGTGAACGGGAGCGGGGGCTTGACCTGGTAGTGGCCTCGGCACATCAGGACGTCCGGGAAGTTGATGTTCGCGGCGCGTACCTTCAGCAGGAGCTGGCCCGCACCGGGTGTCGGCTGCTGCGCCTCCTCCAGGCGCATCGCCTCACTCGGCTCGCCGTTCTGGTGCACTTGCCATGCCTGCATGCGGGGCCTCCACGGGACTGCTCTGTCTGACCGGGGTCGATTGCATACTAAGCGGTCGCTTGCCGATCAGGGAACCGTCGGGTTCGTCACGGTCCGGTGGGTGCCTGTAGTTCTTTGGCCGCGGGTCAGTGAGGGCTGGGCGCGCAGTTCCCCGCGCCCCTAAAGGGGCGCCCTAGCGAACCGGCATCTTTTACTTGTCCCGCTTCGGCCTTGCCCTGACGTGCATGCGCTCCCCCTGCGGGCCGAACAGGCTCAGGAACTCCGCGGGGCCCTCCCCCGTGGACCCAAACCAGTGCGGCACCCTCGTGTCGAACTCGACGGCCTCCCCCGTCGCGAGCACGACATCGTGTTCGGCGAGCACGAGCCGCAGCCGTCCGGACATCACGTACAGCCACTCGTAGCCCTCGTGCGTCCGCAGGTCGGGTTCCTCCTCCCGCTGCGGGACCAGCACTTTGAAGGCCTGGAGTCCGCCCGGCTGACGGGTGAGCGGCCAGTAGGTGCGCCCGTGCCGCTGGATCGGCTCGGACCGGACCCGGGGATCACTCACCGCCGGTGTCCCCACCAGTTCGTCCAACGGCACCTGATGGGCCCGTGCGATCGGCAGCAGCAGTTCCAGGCTGGGCTTGCGGAGCCCGGACTCCAGGCGGGACAGCGTGCTCACCGAGATGCCGGTCGTCTCCGAGAGCCCGGCGAGGGTCGCGCCCCGCTCCTTCCGGATCCGCCGCAGTCGCGGGCCGACCTCTGCCAGGACCTCATCCGTGTCGTCGTCCATGACCGATATTGCAGTTTCGGCAAACGTGTTTGTCAATACGGCAGTGCTGGGGCGACCTTCGGGGGTGGAGGTGGTCACCATGACCGAGATACACACGGGGACAGACACCGGGACCTACGAAGTGGTCGTCATCGGCGGCGGCGCGGCCGGACTCTCCGCCGCGCTGGTCCTGGGCCGGTCCCGACGTCGCACGCTGGTCATCGACGCGGGCGAGCCGCGCAACACGCCCGCCGCGCACATGCAGGGCTATCTGTCCCGGGACGGCATGTCCCCCGCCGAGTTCCTCGCCCTGGGCCGTGAGGAGATCGCGCGCTACGGCGTCGACCTCGTCCGGGACCGCGCGGTGGACGTCACGAAGGGCGAGGACGAGAGCGCGGGCTTCGCCGTAGCGCTTGCCGGTGGGGAGACCGTGCACGCGCGGCGGATCGTCGTCGCCACCGGACTCAAGGACGAACTGCCCACCGTCCCCGGAGTCGCCGAGCGCTTCGGGCGGGATGTGATCCACTGCCCGTACTGCCACGGCTGGGAGGTCCGTGACCAGGCATTCGGTGTGCTCGCGACGACGCCGATGAGCGTGCACCAGGCGCTGATGGTCTCGCAGTGGTCCAAGGACGTGACCCTGTTCCTGCACACGGTCGCCGAGTCCGAGCTGGCCGACGACGACCTGCGCAGGCTGGCCGCCGCCGGGGTCGCCGTGATTCCCGGCGAGGTCGCGGAACTGGCCGTCGAGGACGACCGGCTCACCGGCGTCCGCCTCACGGACGGCACCACGCACCCCCGCGAGGCCCTGTTCGTGGCCCCACGGCCCGTCCCGCAGACCGGCCTCCTGGAGAAGCTGGGCGCCGAGCTCCAGGAGACCCCGTTCGGCGCGTACCCCGTGGTCGACCCGACGGGCCTGACGTCCGTGCCCGGGGTGTGGGCGGTCGGCAACGCGATGGGCTTCGGGGAGCAGGTCGTGAACGCGGCCTCCGCCGGTTACCGCGCGGGCGCCACGATCAACGGGGAGCTGCTCATGACCGACCTCGACGCCGTCGTCCGGGTGTAGACCGCCCGGCTCCGTTGCACGATGGCTGCATGCTGCTGACCCGGCTCGCGCATGTGTCCCAGGAGGTCGCCGCCACCTCGGCGCGGTCCCGGAAGATCGCCCTGCTCGCGGAGCTCTTCCGGGACGCGGAGGCGGACGACGTCCCGATCGTCATCCCGTATCTCGCGGGCCGACTGCCACAGGGGCGGCTCGGTATCGGCTGGAAGGTGCTGAGCCGGCCTGTCGAACCGGCCCCCGAGCCCACCCTGACCGTGCGCGAGGTGGATGCCCGCCTCACCGCCCTCGGCAAGGTGTCGGGCCCGGGTTCGCAGGCCGAACGCGCCCGTCTGGTCGGCGAGTTGATGGGCGCGGCCACCGCCGACGAGCAGCGTTTCCTGTTCGGTCTGATCACCGGCGAGGTCCGGCAGGGCGCGCTGGACGCGGTCGCCGTGGAGGGACTGGCCGAGGCAACTGGCGTGCCCGCGACGGATGTTCGGCGGGCCGTGATGCTGGCGGGTTCGCTCCAGGCGGTGGCCGAGTCCCTGCTCGCCGACGGTCCCGACTCCCTCGACCGCTTCCAACTGACCGTGGGCCGCCCGGTCCTGCCGATGCTCGCGCACAGCGCCTCCTCCGTCGCCGAGGCGGTCGAGAAGCTGGGTGCCTGCGCGGTCGAGGAGAAGCTCGACGGCATCCGCGTCCAGGTCCACCGCGACGGCAATGTCGTGCGGCTCTACACCCGCACCCTCGACGACATCACCGACCGCCTGCCCGAACTCACCGCCGCAGCCCTGGAGTTGAGAGGCGACCGGTTCATCCTGGACGGTGAGGTCATCTCCTTCGACGAGGACGGCCGGCCGCGTTCCTTCCAGGAGACGGCCGGTCGGGTCGGGTCCCGGGTGGACGTGGCCACGGCCGCCGAGACCGTCCCCGTCTCCCCCGTGTTCTTCGACGCGCTGTCCGTCGACGGCCGCGACCTGCTCGACCTCCCGTTCGCCGAACGGCACGCGGAACTGGCCCAGTTGGTGCCTGAGCCGATGCGCGTCCGCCGGACTCTCGTGTCCGGCCCCGAGGACATCCCGGCGGCGGAGGCCTTCCTCGCCGAGACGTTGAAGCGCGGCCACGAAGGGGTCGTGGTCAAAGGGCTCGACGCCCCCTACAACGCGGGCCGCAGGGGCGCCTCCTGGCTGAAGGTGAAGCCCGTCCACACCCTGGACCTGGTCGTCCTGGCCGCGGAGTGGGGCCACGGCCGCCGCACCGGCAAGCTCTCCAACCTCCACCTCGGCGCCCGCAACCCTGACGGCTCCTTCGCGATGCTCGGCAAGACCTTCAAGGGCATGACCGACGCCCTGCTGACCTGGCAGACCGAGCGCCTCCAGGAGCTGGCCGTGGAGAGCGACGGCCACGTGGTGACCGTACGGCCCGAACTCGTCGTAGAAATCGCGTACGACGGTTTGCAGAAGTCGACCCGTTATCCGGCCGGTGTCACTCTGCGGTTCGCGCGGGTCGTGCGGTATCGGGAGGACAAGCGGGCGGAGGAGGCGGACTCGGTGGAGACGTTGCTGGCGGCGCATCCGGAGGTGAAGGCGTGAGTGGGAGTGGGAAGCGGAGTGCCGGGCTGTTGTTGTTCCGGCACACCGATCGGGGGCTGGAGGTGTTGCTCGGCCATATGGGCGGACCGTTCTTCGCTCGGCGGGACGCCGGGGCGTGGGGTGTGCCCAAGGGTGAGTACGAACCCGACGAGACCGCCTGGGACGCGGCCCGACGGGAATTCCAGGAGGAGTTGGGGCTCGCGCCGCCCGAGGGCGAGGCCATCGCGCTCGGCGAGGTGCGGCAGACCAATGGGAAGGTCGTCACCGCGTGGGCGATCGAGGCGGATCTGGACCCGGCGGCCATGGTTCCGGGCACCTTCCGGATGGAGTGGCCGCCGAAGTCGGGGCAGTTCCAGGAGTTCCCTGAGCTGGACCGGGTGGAGTGGCTGAGCCTCGAACGGGCGCGGGAGGTCATCATCACGGCGCAGACCACGTTTCTCGACCGGCTGGTGGAGCACTCGGGCTGAGCGAGCGCGAAATGCGTACGCGTTGCGGTCCCCCGCGCCGCGCGGGAAGGTCGAAGCACAGCCCGCTCCAGGAGGTCAGCCATGCCCATCGCGACGGTCAACCCGGCCAACGGCGAGACGCTCAAGACGTACGAGGCCATGGGTGACGAGGAGATCGAGCGCCGGCTCCAGCTCGCGGAGGCCACGTTCCGCACCTACCGGACGTCCACCTTCACCGAGCGCGCCCGGCTCATGCACCGGGCCGCCGATCTGCTCGACGAGGACCAGCAGGACATCGGCCGGATCATGACCACCGAGATGGGCAAGCCGGTCAAGCAGGCCCGCGCGGAGGCCGCCAAGTGCGCGAAGTCGATGCGCTGGTACGCCGACCACGCGCAGGAGCTGCTCGCCGACGAGGAACCCGCCGCGTCCGACGTGACGGACTCCGGCGGCTCACGGGCCCTGGTGCGCTACCGGCCACTCGGCCCGGTGCTCGCGGTGATGCCGTGGAACTTCCCGCTCTGGCAGGTGATCCGCTTCGCCGCGCCCGCACTGCTGGCGGGCAACGTCGGCCTGCTCAAGCACGCGTCGAACGTCCCGCAGACCGCCCTCTACCTGGAGGACCTGTTCCACCGCGCGGGCTTCCCGGAAGGCGCCTTCCAGACCCTCCTCGTCGGCTCCGGCGCGATCGAGGAGATCCTGCGCAACGAGCGGGTGAAAGCGGCCACCCTCACCGGCAGCGAACCCGCCGGGCGCGCGGTCGCGTCCGTCGCCGGGGACATGGTCAAGAAGACGGTGCTGGAACTGGGCGGCAGCGACCCGTACGTCGTCATGCCGTCCGCCGACGTCGACCGGGCCGCGCAGATCGCGGTGACCGCGCGGGTGCAGAACAACGGGCAGTCGTGCATCGCCGCGAAGCGGTTCATCGTCCACACGGACGTCTTCGACGCGTTCACCGAGCGGTTCGTGGCGGGCATGAAGGCGCTCACGGTCGGTGATCCGCTGGAGGAGGAGACCGAGGTCGGACCGCTCGCGAGCGAAGCGGGCCGTAGCGATCTGGAGGAGCTCGTCGACGACGCGGTGGAGAGCGGCGCGACCGTGCTGTGCGGTGGTGAGCGGCCCGATGGGCCCGGCTGGTTCTACCCGCCGACCGTCCTCACAGACCTCACGCGCGGGATGCGCATCCACCGCGAGGAGGCGTTCGGACCCGTCGCCACGCTGTACCGGGTCGCCGACCTCGACGAGGCGGTCCTCCTCGCCAACGACACGCCCTTCGGGCTGAGTTCCAGTGTGTGGACGCGGGACGAGGCGGAGGTCGAGCGGTTCGTACGGGACCTGGAGGCCGGTGGGGTGTTCTTCAACGGGATGACCGCGTCGCATCCGGCGTTCCCGTTCGGCGGGGTGAAGCGGTCCGGGTACGGGCGGGAGCTGTCGGGGCACGGAATCCGCGAGTTCTGCAACATCACCACGGTATGGCACGGAGCGTGAGCGTTCCGCGGCTACGATCCCCTCTGTGAACCGCGAAGTGACTCTGCCTCTGATCGTCGACGACCGCGGGACCTTGCAGGTGGCTGCCGCCGATGTCAGCAAGCTTTTGCGTACCGTGGGTGGGCGGTGGCTGCATCTTGTCGAGGCCGGGGATGAAGGGCTTGACGAGGATACGGTTGCCGCTTTGACCATTGAGCTGGCGAAGCTTGCCGACCGGATTGACGTTGCTTGCATTGCGCACAGCAGTGGGGGCGCCTCGTAGTTTGGCGAGTGCGGGTGCGTTGTGGCTGGTCGCGCAGTTCCCCGCGCCCCTGAGGGGGTGGCGCCGAGCCTTGGCCGAGAAGTCGCCCTCCCTTCAGCTTTCACAGGATTTACTGATCCGATCTTTATTGGCGTGTCCCTGAATTGGAGTAGTCCACCGCGAGATCGTCGTCCTCCCGGGTGATCGTGGGTGCACCACCCTCTGAGGTGAACCACCTTCTGACCGGCGGGCGAAGGCCTTCCGGAAGGCGAAAGCAGGGACGGTTCATGGCGACTTTGTGCAAGCCCTCGGTGTCGGTTCCCGAGTACGTGATCACGATGGAGGAGACGCTGGAGCTGGCGCGCTCCCGTCACGCGGACCACCCCAACCTGCCGCTGGCCCTCCGGCTGATCGAGAACACCGGTGTGCGGACCCGGCACATCGTGCAGCCCATCGAGGAGACCCTCAAGCACCCCGGGTTCGAGGACCGCAACAGGATCTACACGGCCGAGGCGAAGGCCCGGGTCCCGTCGGTCGTGCAGCGCGCGCTCGACGAGGCGGAGCTCCTCACCACCGACATCGACGTGATCATCTACGTCTCCTGCACGGGCTTCATGATGCCCTCGCTCACGGCCTGGCTGATCAACGAGATGGCGTTCGACGCCACCACCCGCCAGATCCCCATAGCCCAGCTGGGCTGCGCGGCCGGCGGCGCCGCCATCAACCGGGCGCACGACTTCTGCACGGCCTACCCGGAGGCCAACGCGCTCATCGTCGCCTGCGAGTTCTGCTCGCTGTGCTACCAGCCGACCGACCTCGGCATCGGCTCCCTGCTCTCCAACGGGCTGTTCGGCGACGGCATCGCCGCGGCGGTCGTGCGCGGGCGCGGCGGCACGGGCATCCAGCTGGAGCGCAACGGGTCGTACCTGATCCCCAAGACCGAAGAGTGGATCATGTACGACGTCCGGGCCACCGGCTTCCACTTCCTGCTGGACAAGCGGGTGCCGGCCACCATGGAGCCCCTCGCGCCGGCGCTCCAGGACCTCGCGGGACTGCACGGCTGGGACGCGGCCGACCTGGACTTCTACATAGTCCACGCGGGCGGGCCCCGAATACTGGACGACCTGAGCAAGTTCCTGCAGGTCGACCCGCACGCGTTCCGGTTCAGCCGGGCCACCCTCACCGAGTACGGCAACATCGCCAGCGCCGTCGTCCTGGACGCGCTGCGCCGGCTCTTCGACGAGGGCGGCGCCGAGCACCGGGCGCGCGGGCTGCTCGCCGGGTTCGGACCCGGTATCACCGCCGAGATGGCCCTGGGCCGCTGGCACAGCGACGACCGAGAGACGGCTTGAGTACGGCATGACTGAAGAGACGCTCACCGAGACCCTGCCCCCGGTCCGGCCCTGGCCGGCCCTCGATCTGACCGGGGTGGACTTCGACCCGGTCCTCGCCAAGCTGATGCGGGAGGGTCCGGTCAACCGGATCAAGCTGCCCAACGGCGAGGGCTGGGCGTGGCTGGTCACCCGGCACGACGACGTGCGGATGGTCACCAACGACCCCCGGTTCAGCCGCGAGGCGGTGATGGACCAGCCGGTGACCCGGCTCGCCCCGCACTTCATCCCGGCCCGCGGCGCGGTCGGGTTCCTCGACCCGCCGGACCACACCCGGCTACGGCGCTCGGTCGCCCCGGCGTTCACGGCGCGCGGGGTGGAGCGGGTGCGGGAGCAATCCCGGCTGCTGCTCGACGAGTTGATCGACGAGCTGCTCCAGGACGGACCGCCCGCCGATCTCACCGAGACGGTGCTGAGCCCCTTCCCCATCGCGGTGATCTGCGAGCTGATGGGCGTACCGGCCGCCGACCGGCACGGCATGCACACCTGGACCCAGCTCATCCTGTCCTCCTCGCACGGCGCCAAGGTCAGCGAGAAGGCCAAGGAGGAGATGGGCGCCTACTTCGGCGATCTCATCGGTCTGCGGGAGGGCAGCGACGGCGAGGACGTCGCCTCGCTGCTCGGTGCCGCGGTGGGCCGGGAGGAGATCACGCTGGAGGAGGCGGTGGGCCTCGCGGTGCTGTTGCAGATCGGCGGCGAGGCGGTCACCAACAACAGCGGGCAGATGTTCTACCTGCTGCTGACCCGCCCGGATCTCGTCGAACGGCTGCGCGCGGAGCTGGAGTTGAGGCCCCAGGCCATCGACGAGCTGCTGCGCTACATCCCGCACCGCAACGCGGTCGGGCTGTCCCGGATCGCCATGGAGGACGTGGAGATCCGCGGGGTGCGGATGCGGGCGGGCGACCCGGTGTACGTGTCGTACCTGGCCGCGAACCGGGACCCGGACGTGTTCCCGGACCCGGACCGGATCGACTTCTCGCGCAGCCCGAACCCACACGTCTCCTTCGGCTTCGGACCGCACTTCTGCCCCGGCAACATGCTGGCGCGGCTGGAGTCCGAACTGCTGGTGGACGCCCTGCTGGACCGGTTGCCCGGGCTGCGGCTCGCGGTCCCGGCCGACGAAGTCCCGTTCAAGAAGGGCGCGTTGATCCGCGGTCCCGAGGCGCTGCCGGTGACGTGGTGAGGTGTCGATGACGGCGACAGAGGGGTTGCTGGTGCCACCGGGTCACGGCCGGGTCGTACAAACACCCGCGCAGCACGTGACGTTCAAGGTGACCGGCTCGCACTCCCGGACCGCGTCGACCTTCGAGGTGGTGGTGCCGCCGGGGTTCGATGTCGGGGCCCATGTGCACACCCGTAGCGAGGAGTTGTTCTACGTGCTCGAAGGCGAGCTGGATGTCCTCGCCTTCGAGCCTCGGATCCGGACCCCTGACAACTGGCAGCGCTGGGAGTCGAGTTCGGGTTCCCGGGTGGTACGGGCGACGCCGGGGACGGTGATCGTCGTACCACCCGGGTGTCCGCACGCGTTCTCGAACCCGACGGAGACGGCGGCGAAGATGTTCTTCCAGGCGTCTCCGCCGCCGGATCATGAGCGGTATTTCGAGGAGCTGTTGGAGATTCTCGGGAGCGGGGGGCCGCCGGATCATGCGGCTATCGAGGAGTTGCGGGGGCGGTACGACATCGAGCAGCTGACGCCCCTCAAGCACCGTTGACCCTTCGACGCGGCCGGTAATCGAGTTGATCGACGCCGAGCGGGTCGACTAAGAACAGGCCATGCTACGAGGAACCAAGATCGCGCTCCGGGCCCGGCACGAGTCGGATGTCCCGGTCCTGCACGCCGAGTTGTACGACGACGTGGCGACGAGATCGCGCGTGGACTCACGGCCCTGGCGCCCGGTCTCACCGGGCTCCGAGGCCTCACCCTTCGCCGTCACCGAACCTGACGACGATGCCGCCCCCTTTGCTGTCATTTCCCTCGACAACGACGAGTTGGCGGGGACCGCGGGGTTGTGGGGCATCGACAGCCACAACAGGAGCGCCCACCTGGGCATCTCGCTGCGACCGGGTTTCCGTGGCCGCGGACTCGCCGTGGACGTCGTCGAGGTGCTGTGCACCTACGGATTCACCGTCCGCGGCCTCCACCGGCTCCAGTTGGAGACCCTGGCCGACAACACGGCGATGATCCGGGCGGCCTCCCGCGCCGGGTTCGTCCAGGAGGGGAGGCTCCGCCGTGCGGCGTGGGTCAACGGCGAGTTCATCGACGAGGTGATCCTTGGGTTGCTCGCCGAGGAGTGGAATTCCGGTGCGCAGCGGCGCCCCTGAAGGGGCGCGGGGCTGTATCGACTTGCGGCTCCGCCGCGTGGGCGCGACCAGCCCCCACCGACCCGCACCCGAATCTCAACGAATCGGCATTCCCGACAACGTCCTCGCGATCACCAGCCGCTGAATCTCACTCGTGCCCTCGAAGATCGTGTAGATCGCCGCGTCCCGATGCATCCGCTCGACCGGATACTCACGGGTGTAGCCGTTGCCGCCCAGGATCTGAATCGCCTGCCCGGTGACCTTCTTCGCCGTCTCGCTCGCGAACAGCTTCGACATCGACCCCTCGGCCGCCGTGAACTGCTTGCCGTTGACCGCCATCCAGGATGCCCGCCACACCAGCAACCGCGCCGCGTCGATGGACGTACGCATGTCGGCGAGCTGGAAGGCGACGCCCTGGTTGTCGATGATCGGGCGGCCGAACTGCTCGCGGGTCATCGCGTAGTCGAGGGCGACCTCGTACGCGGCGCGGGCCGTGCCCACCGCCATTGCGCCGACCGCAGGGCGGGACGCCTCGAACGTGGCCATCGCCGCGTTCTTCACCCGCTCGCCGCCGCCCGCCTTGGCACGCTCACGGGCGCGGGCGAGGCGCTCGTCCAGCTTCTCCTTGCCGCCGAGCAGGCAGGAACCGGGGATGCGCACGTTCTCCAGGACGACCTCGGCGGTATGCGAGGCGCGGATGCCGTGCTTCTTGAACTTCTGGCCCTGGGACAGGCCCGGCGTGCCCGACGGAACGATGAAGGAGGCGTGGCCCTTGGAGCCGAGGTCCGCGTCGACGACCGCGACGACGACGTGGACGTTGGCGATACCGCCGTTGGTCGCCCAGGTCTTGGTGCCGTTGAGCACCCACTCGTCCTTGGCCTCGTCGTACACGGCACGCGTGCGCATGGAGGCCACGTCGGAACCGGCGTCGGGCTCGGAGGAGCAGAAGGCGGCGACCTTCACGTCGTTGGCGTCGCCGTACATCTGGGGAATCCAGGTGCCGATCTGCTCCTCGGTGCCGTTGGCGAGGACGCCGACCGCGGCCAGACCGGTGCCGACTATGGAGAGGGCTATGCCCGCGTCGCCCCAGAACAGCTCCTCCATGGCCATCGGGATGCCGAGGCCGGTGGGGTCGAAGTACTGCTGGGCGTAGAAGTCCAGGGAGTAGATGCCGACCTTCGCGGCCTCCTGGATGACCGGCCAGGGAGTCTCCTCACGCTCGTCCCATTCGGCGGCGGCGGGGCGGATGACGTCGGCGGCGAAGCCGTGCAGCCAGTCCCGCACCTCCTTCTGTTCGTCGTTGAGTTCCATGGTGAACTCGGCCATGACTCCTCCAGCAGCGCACTAGCATGTTACTTGCGGTAACGACAGAGTCTGTTACCGACGGGTAGGAAAAGTCAACTCCCGATGACCACTCGGCAGCCCGTTCGAGGTGTTGGGACCATTGAGTGTTAGTTTGCGCAGGCGTCACCGATTCAGCACGGGCGGGGAGAGACCATGAACACCACGCAGCGGACCGATCAACAGCGGTCCGCCGACCGCCGACGGCGCGAGTTGTTGGAGGCCGCGGACAGAGTGGTGCTGCGTGATGGTCCGCAGGCCTCGATGAACGCGATCGCCGCGGAAGCGGGTATTACGAAGCCGATTCTGTATCGGCACTTCGGGGACAAAGGGGGACTCTACGCGGCCCTTGCCAAGCGGCATACCGATGCCCTGTTGTCGTCGTTGCGGGCGGCGTTGGATGCGCCTGCGGAGCGGCGGGAGCGGGTTGAGGCGACGCTCGACACGTATCTCGCCGCGATTGAGGCTCTTCCTCAGGTGTATCGGTTTCTGATGCATCCCGTGGAGGGTGGGCAGACCGCGGATCAGGGGTTCGACACGGGGAATCACTCGGTTCCCCTGCTTCGGCGTATGGGCGAGGAGTTGGCTCAGGTCATCGAGGAGCGGGTTGATCTCGGGCCCAACAGTCAGCAACTGGCTCGGGTGTGGGGGCATGGGATTGTCGGGATGATGCACGCGGCCGGGGACTGGTGGCTGGGTGAACGGCCTTGTTCTCGGGCTGAGTTGGTGCGGAGTTTGGCTGATCTGTTGTGGGGGCGGTTGGCTGCCGCCGGGGACAAGGTTGGTGGGCCGGGGTTTTAGGGGTCGCATTTCGGCTGCGGGTGCGTGGGGGCTGGTCGCGCAGTTCCCCGCGCCCCTCAAAAACCTTCACTCACCGGTGCTGAGAGGTGGTCGCGCTCACGCGGCGGAGCCGCACATCGGCACAGCCCCGCGCCCCTAAAAACCTTCGCTCACCGGGACCATGAAGCTCGGCCCACCTGTCGCATCAAGCGTTTGTGGCGCCAGCCCGTCAAGTGGTCCGCGTATACCCGGCCTTCCACGTGGTCGTACTCGTGCTGCAAGCACCTTGCGAACCAACCCGTCCCGTGCACGGTGATCGGGTCTCCGGTCACCGTGAAACCCTCGACCACCGCGTGGTCGTAGCGCTCCGTCCCCGCCTCCAGGCCCGGCAGGGACAAGCACCCCTCCGGTCCCCGCAACACCACACCGTCCGTCTCCACGAGGCGTGGGTTGACCACATGGCCGAGGTGGCGGGTGTCCTCGTCGTCGGGGCAGTCGTAGACGAAGACCCGTAGGGACTCGCCTACTTGGTTCGCGGCGAGGCCGACCCCCTGGGCCGCGTACATCGTCGCGAACAAGTCCTCGACGAGGCGGGCGAGTTCCGGGCCGAAGTCTGTTACTTCCGCGCAGGAGGTGTGAAGCAGTGGGTCGCCGAGCAGGGTGAGGGGGCGGACTCGCCCGTGGGCGCCCGGGATGGAGCCGTATCGCATGGCCGCAAGGGTACGGTTCTCTACGGCGCACGCCCGCCGCGAGGGGTTCGCGGTGCCGCGGTTCGGGCACCGATAAGGATCTCGATAGGCTGAGGTCCACACCACGTTGCCGGAGGCAGAGGCGCGGCGCGTACGCAAGGAGGATCGAGAACTGATGGCAGGCAACTCGGACCCGCTCACGCCGCGGGCCAAGCTGGCCGTGACGGCGGGCAAGGCGGTCGCGGCGGCATCGCGTGCCGCGGGGCGGGGCAGCGGATCGGTGATCGGCGGCCGAGTGGCACTCAAACTCGACCCCGACCTGCTCGCCCGGCTCGCACAGAACCTGGACGTGACGCTCGTCTCGGCCACCAACGGCAAGACCACGACGACGCGGTTGATCGCCGAGGCCCTCGGGGCCGCCGGCGAGGTCGTCTCGAACGCGCTCGGTGCCAACATGCCCGCCGGCATCACCTCGGCGCTGGCCGGCGGCTCGGACGCCAAGTTCGGTGTCATCGAGGTCGACGAGAAGTACCTCGCCGGCGTCGCCCGTGACACCGACCCCAAGTGCATCGCCCTGCTCAACCTCTCCCGCGACCAGTTGGACCGCGCGGCCGAGACCCGCATGCTCGCGGAGAACTGGCGTGAGGGGCTGTCGGGTTCCAAGGCCGTCGTCGTCGCCAATGCCGACGACCCGTTGGTCGTGTGGGCCGCTTCCTCCTCCCCCAACGTGATCTGGGTCGCCGCCGGGCAGATGTGGAAGGACGACGCCTGGTCGTGTCCTTCGTGCGGTGGCGTGATGCAGCGGCCCGGTGACGACTGGTTCTGCGGGGAGTGCGGGTTCCGGCGGCCGACGCCGAGTTGGGCGCTCTCCGGGGATCATGTGCTTGATCCGCACGGCTCCGCCTGGCCCATTCACCTCCAGCTGCCGGGGCGTGCCAACAAGGCCAACGCCGCCTCCTCGGCCGCCGTCGCCGCCGTGTTCGGGGTGCCGCCGCAGGTCGCCCTGGAGCGCATGTACCGGGTGCAGGCCGTCGCCGGGCGTTATGACGTCGTCCAGTTCATGCAGCGCGACCTGCGACTACTGCTGGCGAAGAACCCGGCGGGCTGGCTCGAAACGTTCAGCCTGATCGATCCGCCGCCGACCCCGGTGATCCTCTCGGTGAACGCGCGCGGCGCCGACGGCACCGACACCTCGTGGCTCTGGGACGTCGACTACACCCGACTGACCGGCCACCCCATCTTCGTCGTGGGCGACCGCAAGCTGGACCTCGCGGTCCGACTGGAAGTGGCGGGCCAGCACTTCCAGGTCTGCGACAACCTCGACCAGGCCGTGCAGCAGGCGCCGCCCGGCCGCATCGAGGTCATCGCGAACTACACCGCGTTCCAAGACCTGCGCCGCCGCGTCGGCAACTGAGACTCAGAGGACGAATTGACCATGAGCGACAACCAGCTGCGTCTGGTGTGGATCTACCCGGACCTGCTGAGCACCTACGGCGACCAGGGCAACGCCCTTGTCGTGGAACGCCGGGCGCGGCAGCGCGGCCTCGACGTGGCCCGGCTGGACGTGCGCAGCGACCAGCCCATCCCGACCTCGGGCGACATCTACCTGATCGGCGGCGGCGAGGACCGTCCGCAGCGGCTCGCGGCGGAGCGGCTGCGCCGTGACGGCGGCCTGCACCGGGCGGTCGGCAACGGCGCGATCGTCTTCTCGGTGTGCGCCGGCTACCAGATCCTCGGCCACGAATTCATCAACGACCTCGGCCAGCGCGAGCCCGGCCTCGGTCTGCTCGACGTGGTGTCGACGCGCGGCGAGGGCGAGCGGTGCGTCGGTGACGTGCTCGGCGACATCGACGCGCGCCTGGGCCTGCCCCAGCTGACCGGCTTCGAGAACCACCAGGGCGTCACCCATCTCGGCCCCACCGCCCGCCCGTTCGCGCAGGTACGGCTCGGCAAGGGCAACGGCACGGGCGACGGCACGGAGGGCGCGTACAACGACACCGTGTTCGGTACGTACATGCACGGGCCCGTGCTCGCCCGCAACCCGCTGATCGCGGACCTGCTGCTGAAGCTGGCCCTCGATGTGAACGCGCTGCCGCCCATCGACGACCGCTGGTACGAGGCGCTCCGCAACGAGCGCATCAGCGCAGCTCAGCAGCCTGCCTGAACCAGGTGTCCATCTCCTCGTCGGATACCGGCAACCAGCCCGTCTGACGGCTCGTCCGCGCAGGTGAGCGGGGTCGTCCAGCAGGCGGACGCACGCTACGACCCCGCCCCCTTCTGCCGCTAGGGTGGCGGGGTTCATACCGGACAACGTGGTCCGGTCCCGGTCCACGTCGAGAAGGTTCTTTCGGGCTATGCGCATTGGTGTCCTCACGTCCGGCGGCGACTGCCCCGGCCTGAACGCCGTCATCCGGTCCGTCGTGCACCGCGCCGTCGTCGACCACGGCGACGAGGTCATCGGCTTCCGGGACGGCTGGAAGGGCCTCCTGGAGTGCGACTACCTCAAGCTCGACCTCGACGCGGTGAGCGGCATCCTCGCTCGCGGCGGCACCATCCTCGGCTCCTCCCGCGTCCAGCCCTCCCAGCTCCGGGACGGCGTCGAGCGGGCCCGAGGTCATGTCGAGGAGCTCGGCCTCGACGCCATCATCCCGATCGGCGGCGAGGGCACGCTCAAGGCGGCCAAGCTGATGTACGACGCCGGTCTCCCGATCGTCGGCGTCCCCAAGACCATCGACAACGACATCGCCGTCACGGACGTCACCTTCGGCTTCGACACGGCCGTAGGTGTCGCGACCGAGGCGCTCGACCGGCTCAAGACGACTGCCGAGTCCCACCAGCGCGTCCTGGTCGTGGAGGTCATGGGCCGCCACACCGGCTGGATCGCGCTCCACTCCGGCATGGCGGCCGGCGCGCACGCCATCGTCGTACCTGAACGGCCCTTCGACATCGAGGAGTTGGCGGCTCGGGTCGGCGAACGCTTCGAGGCGGGCAAGCGGTTCGCGATAGTGGTCGCGGCGGAGGGCGCAAAGCCGCGTGCGGGGTCCATGGACTTCGACGAGGGCAAGAAGGACGTCTACGGCCATGAGCGCTTCGCGGGGATCGCTCGGCAGCTGTCCATCGAGCTGGAGGAGCGGCTCGGTAAGGAAGCGCGGCCGGTGATTCTTGGGCATGTGCAGCGTGGAGGTACTCCGACCGCGTATGACCGTGTGCTTGCGACTCGGTTTGGGTGGCATGCGGTGGAGGCTGCGCATCGGGGGGAGTTCGGGAAGATGACCGCGCTTCGGGGGACGGACATTGTGATGGTGTCGTTGGCGGATGCGGTTGAGACTCTGAAGACCGTGCCTGCTGATCGGTACGAAGAAGCTGAGTGCGTGCTCTGAACGCCGTGAGGTAGTTCGTCGGGTGCGGGTGCGTGGGGGCTGGTCGCGCAGTTCCCCGCGCCCCTTAGGGGGTTCCGCTGGCCCCGGTCGCAGAAGTGGCCCGGGGCGGTTCTACTCTGGTGCGGACAGACGACGCACACCCCCACGAATCAGGAGCCGTTCGATGGATCACGGCGGGCACGGTATGACCATGGATCTGCCGCCGTTTACCTTTGGGCGCGGGCTTGAGTGGTCGGCCGACCCGTTCTTCCTGACCGCCTGCCTGCTCGGGCTCGGGCTTTACGGCTGGGGGGTCGTGCGGTTGCGGCGGCGGGGGGACTCGTGGCCTGTGGGGCGGACGATCTCTTTCGTCATCGGTGTGCTGACCATCGGGCTGGTGATGTGCACCAAGCTCAACGACTACGGCATGGTCATGTTCAGCGTGCACATGGTGCAGCACATGGTCATCAGCATGTTGACGCCGATCCTGTTGCTGCTCGGCGCTCCGATCACCCTGGCCCTGCGTGCGCTGCCTCCGGCGGCCCGGGGGCGCAAGGGGCCCCGTGAGCTGCTGTTGATGTTTCTGCACAGCCGGTACATGAAGATCATCACGCATCCGGCATTCACGATCCCGCTGTTCATCGCGAGCCTCTACGCGCTGTACTTCACGCCGATCTTCGATTTCCTGATGGGGTCGAAGACCGGGCACATCGCGATGATGGTGCACTTCCTCGCCGTGGGTGTGGTGTTCTTCTGGCCGATCATGGGTGTGGACCCGGGGCCGAGTCGGCCCGGTTATCTGATGCGCATGCTGGAGCTGTTCGCCGGGATGCCGTTCCACGCGTTCTTCGGCATCGCGTTGATGATGGCGTCGGAGCCGATGGTCGAGACGTTCAAGAACCCGCCCGCCTCGCTCGGCATCGACGCGCTGTCCGATCAGAACGCGGCCGGCGGTATCGCCTGGGCGTTCAGCGAGGTGCCGTCCGTGCTGGTGCTGATCGCCCTGCTGTTCCAGTGGTACAGCTCGGAACAGCGGCAGGCCAAGCGGCAGGACCGGGCCGCCGACCGGGACGGCGACAAGGAACTCGCGGCGTACAACGCCTATTTGGCCTCATTGAACACACGAGGCAATTGAACACATGCGGCAACTGAGCGGCAATTTCGTTCAGTAGCATAAAGCGCGATGGGGGAACCGCCACCGGGGGGAGCGGTAATGACAATTCGCGCAGTTGTGCAAAGGACCGGAATTTCGGTGATCCGCAGGATCGCCGTGCTGCTCCTCTGCGTCCTGGTCGTGAGTGGATGCGGTGGAAGCGCACACGCGTTCGCCGTGAAGGCCGTCGCCACCGGAGTTCCGTCGCTCGCGCCTTTCTTCGACGAGAAACAGGGACTGGGGCAGGACGCCGTGGTGCGTTCGCTGCCGGTGCAGGGCACGTTGCAGCAAGGGGACACACCCGGTCTGTACGGCGGCACCAAGAAGCCGACCGTCTGTGACGTGGCGAAGCTCAAGAGGTTCCTGACCGATCCCGCGAATCGTTCGAAGGCCGTTGCCTGGTCGGGCGTACTGGGTATCACCACGGACCAGATACCGGGCTATCTGGATCGACTCACACCCGTACTCCTGCGTCACGACACTCTCGTGCAGAACCACGACTACAAAAAGGGAAAGGCCACGCCCTACAACTCCCTTCTCCAGGCGGGAATCGCGATTCTCGTCGACGAGCAGGGGGAACCCGCCGCGAAGTGCTCGTGCGGAAATCCGCTGCGGCCCTTCAAGGGCGACGCGAGCCGGATTTCCGTCAAGTTCGCCGACGGCAACAAGAAGTGGAGCGGATACCAGGCGTCCTCGGTCGTGGCTGTGCGTCCGGCCGCGCAGAAGATGGAGCGGCTCGTCCTCGTCGACGTCGGCGATCCCGACCGCGGTATCGAGCGTCCGATCGGTACGGCCGGCAAGCACGACACCGCTTTCGACACCCGGCAGCCGCACGCCGTACCGGACCTGACCGGGGCGACGTTCGGGCAGGCCCGGAAGCAACTGGTGAGCAGCGGGCTGGCCGTCGGGTACAGCGGGAGCGCGCCGCCGTCCGACGACTCGAAGGTCACCGCGACCGATCCGCCGGCCGGGACCGAGCTGCGGTTCGGGGCGTATGTGCGGCTGAGCGTGGCCGGTGGGACGAGCGGCGGCACTCCTTCCACTCCCCCGGGTCCGACGACCTCCGAGCCGACGCCTTCCGGGCCGACGACTTCCGGACCGACCCTGAGCCCGCCGACCTCCCCGGCGCCACCGTCCACGTCCACGCCGCCCACCTCCTCGGCCCCGCCCTCGTCGCCACCCCCGTCCTCGCCCGCGAGCAAACCTCCACCGCCGCCGAGCAGTTCACCGTCCCGCAGTTCTCCTACGCCCGACTCGCCCTCGGTGGTCACCGACCCGCCCTCGGCGAGCGCACCGGTCACCAGCAGCGCCCCGCTGACGAGCGCTCCCGTGACCACCAGCGCCTCCGTGACGAGCAGCGCCCCAGTCACCGGCACGCCCACCCTCACCACCACCGAGACGTGACGCGGACCCGGAAGGAGGCTCCGGATGCCACAGGGATCGCCGACCTCGGGAGTGGGCCGGGTCATCGCCGGTCGCTATCTCCTGCTGAACCGGCTGGGCAGTGGCGGAATGGGACATGTGTGGCTCGCACATGACCAGCGGCTGGCCTGTGAAGTCGCGCTCAAGGAGATCGTGTTCAGCAACCCGGCCTACGCCGAGGCCGAGCGGGAGGCCCGGGTCGCGCGTGCCCGGGCCGAGGCGCGGAACGCGGCGGGGCTGCGCGGGCACCCCCATGTGGTGACCGTCCATGACGTGCTGGAGCACGAGGGGCTGCCGTGGATCGTCATGGAGTACGTGGCGGACGCCGTGGACCTGCGCGACATGGTCGGCCGACACGGTTCGCTGGCCCCCGCAGAGTGCGCCCGCATCGGGCTCGCCGTACTCGACGCGCTGACCGCCGGGCACCAGCGCGGTGTGATGCACCGGGACGTGAAACCGGCGAACATCCTGCTCGCACCGGACCGCACCGGCTCGCCGTACGCCCGCGTCCTGCTCACCGACTACGGCATCTCGGTGCAGCCGGACGCCGGGGAGACCCGGTACACGCTGACGTCCGTGCTCGTCGGTACGGCGGGATATCTGGCGCCGGAGCGAGCCACGGGCGGGCCGCCGACCGCCGCGGCCGACCTGTTCTCGCTGGGCTGCACGCTCTACCACGCCGTCGAGGGCCACGGCCCCTTCGTCCGCGAGACCCCGCTCGCCGAGATCACCGCGGTCGTCATGGAGGACCCGCTGCCTCCGGTCCGCGCGGGCGCCCTGGCCCCGGTGCTCCACGCGATGCTGGAGAAGGATCCGCTACGGCGGATTCCGGCGGCGGAGGCCGAGGCGGCGCTGGCGCGGATCGTGACGCCGCAGACGGACCCGGGGGCGGGGTCGTACGCCCGGACCCAGACCGACCTGGGCTCGCCGTCGCCGTGGGAGGGGCAGGCGGTTCCGGAGCTGACGCCGACGCCGTTCATTGCCGGGCCGGCTCCCTCGCACTCCCCCAGCGGCCGGCGCCGGCGCCCGCGCTCCCGTCTTCTGCGGCCCGTCCTCGCGTGTCTGCTCGGGCTCGTCCTCGCCCTGGGCGGCGTCTGGTACGCCATGGCCCACCAGCCACCCGGCGACACCACCGACACGGGCAAGGACAGCCCGCCGTACGGCACGGCCATCGGGCTCTCGGCGCCGCTCAAGGGCGGAGACTGTGTGACCGCCGACTGGCCCGGTGGGAAGCGGTTCGACGGGACGCCTCGGCTCGCCCTCGACCCCACGTGCCGGAACTCGATACCCGACGGTCAGGTGATGGCGTTCGTGTCCACTGCCTCTGCCGGCGAGGCGCGCAAGGTCGGGGCGGACCGGTGTGCGCAGCGGACGCAGGAGATGCGGGAGAAGCTCGCGGACGTGCGGGGCTTCGCGGTCGTACCGACCGACGCGGGTTTCGCGGCCGCCGGGCATCGCACCGCGTGTCTGGTGCTGGGCGCGCACGGGCCGGTCTACGGGCCCCTCGGCAGCCACCGGGCCGTGGGGTCGCGTTTCGCGGACACGTCGACCATGCAGAAGCGGGACTGTCTGGACGTGCCCTCGGACCGGGCCGCGAGCCTGGTCTCCTGCGCGGGCAAGCACGATCAGGTGGTGCTCGGGTTCACCCGGTTGGGCGTGGGCGTCACGCTGGCCCGGGCCCGTACGGAGTCGGACGCGGCATGCGCCCGGGACGTGCCGCCGGCCGACTACGGCTTCGATCCTTCGGTGTACGAGGCCGCCTCCTGGACGAGTCAGGGACCGTGGAAGTCGGGCACACATTTCGTCGTGTGCGCCGTGCGGAAGCAGAACGGGGGCACCATGGAGGGGAACGAACCATGAGGAGGGTGTTGCGATGCCCGGTTCCACGAAGACCATGGGGGTGATCACCGTCGGCGGACTGGTGGTGGTGACGGCCTACACGGTGGCGCTCGGCAGTAACGGCTGGCTGTGGTTCGGCTGGGTCGTGCTCGGGCTGATCACCCTCGGGATGGCCGCCACGCGCAGCACCTGACGGCCGCTACGGCTCACTCCGCCGGCTCGCCGAGTGCACGCCCGGCTGGTACTTCGGCAGCCGGGCGGTGATCTTCATGCCCGCTCCTACGGCGGTCTCGATGACGAGGCCGTAGTCGTCGCCGTAGACCTGGCGGAGTCGGTCGTCGACGTTGGACAGGCCGATGCCGCCCGAGGGGCTGACCTCGCCCGCCAGGATGCGGCGCAGCAGGTCGGGGTCCATGCCGGCGCCGTCGTCCTCGATGACGACGAGCGCCTCGGCGCCCGCGTCCTGTGCGGTGATGCTGATGTGGCTCTTGTCGGCCTTGCCCTCCAGGCCGTGTTTGACGGCGTTCTCGACGAGCGGTTGCAGGCACAGGAACGGGAGCGCGACCGGCAGCACTTCGGGGGCGATCTGCAGGGTGACCGAGAGGCGCTCGCCGAAGCGGGCCCGGACGAGTGCCAAGTAGTGGTCGATGGCGTGGAGTTCGTCGGCGAGGGTGGTGAAGTCGCCGTGCCTGCGGAACGAGTAGCGGGTGAAGTCGGCGAATTCCAGGAGCAGTTCGCGGGCGCGCTCCGGGTCGGTGCGGACGAACGAGGCGATCACCGCGAGCGAGTTGAAGATGAAGTGCGGGGAGATCTGGGCCCGAAGTGCCTTGATCTCGGCCTCGATCAGGCGGGTGCGGGACTGGTCCAGGTCCGCCAACTCGAGTTGTACGGAGACCCAGCGGGCGACCTCCCCGGCGGCCCGGACCAGGACGGCCGACTCGCGCGGGGCGCAGGCGACCAGCGCGCCGTGGACCCGGTCGTCGACGGTGAGCGGAGCGACCACCGCCCAGCGCAACGGGCAGTCGGGGGCGTAGCAGGTGAGCCGGAACGCCTCCCCTCGGCCGGTCTCCAGGGGGCCCGCGAGGCGTTCCATGATCTCGGCGCGGTGGTGGTCACCGATGCCGTCCCAGGCGAGGACCTGCTTCTGGTCGGTCAGGCAGAGCGCGTCGGTGCCGAGCAGCGTGCGCAGTCTGCGGGCCGAGCGGCGGGCCGTCTCCCCGGTGAGGCCGGCGCGCAGCGGGGGCGCGGCGAGGGAGGCCGTGTGCAGGGTCTGGAAGGTGGCGTGCTCGACGGGGGTGCCGAGCCCGCCGAGGCTCTCGTGCCGCGCGGTGCGCCGCCCGAGCCAGAAGCCGGCGGCGAGCAGCGGGAGTACGGCGACGCAGAGGCCGGCCAGGAATCCGCTCATGTGGCCGCCTCTGCGATGTGGAGCACTGTCGTGTGGGGCGCCGCCATGAGTTCCGTGCCTGTGTGGTCCGGGCCTGTATGCGCCGTGTCTATGTGGTCTGCGCCTGTGTGGTCCGGGCCTATGTGGTCCGCCTCCATGTGGTCCGCTCCCCTACATCGTCCCCTCACGCCTTCACCTCAGCCCGCAGCTCCTCCGGCAGATGGAACCGCGCCAGGATCGCCGCTGTCCCCGTCGGCACCCGGCCCGGGGTCGCCAGCGACACCAGCACCATGGTGAGGAACCCCAGCGGCACCGACCAGAGCGCGGGCCACGCGAGCAGGGCGTGCAGCGGGCCCGTGCCCGGGAAGCCTGCCATGGTCGCGGCCACCGCGACGAACGCCGATCCGCCCCCGACCAGCATCCCGGCCGCCGCACCGGGCGGGGTGAGCCGGGTCCACCAGATGCCGAGGACCAGCAACGGGCAGAAGGAGGACGCCGACACGGCGAACGCGAGCCCCACGGCGTCGGCGACGGGCAGCCCGCCGACCAGGACGCTCGCCACCAGCGGGACGACCATGGCGAGGACCGTGCCGAGCCTGAAGTGCCGTACCCCGCGCGACGGAAGGACGTCCTGGGTGAGGACCCCGGCCACGGCCATGGTCAGCCCCGACGCGGTGGACAGGAACGCGGCGAAGGCGCCACCGGCGACCAGCGCGCCGAGCAGATCGCCGCCGACGCCGCCGATCATGCGGTCGGGCAGCAGGAGTACGGCCGCGTCGGCGTCGCCGGTGAGGGTGAGTTCGGGGGTGTACAGGCGGCCGAGGGCGCCGTAGACGGGCGGCAGGAGGTAGAAGGCGCCGATCAGGCCGAGGACGGCGACCGTGGTGCGGCGGGCGGCAACTCCGTGCGGGCTGGTGTAGAAGCGGACGACGACGTGCGGCAGGCCCATCGTGCCGAGGAAGGTGGCAAGGATGAGGCCGTACGTCGCGTACAGCGGGCGTTCCTCGCGGCTGGCGGCGAGGGAGGTCGACATGCCGCCGTTGGTGCCGCGGTCGGCGACGGGCACGGGGGCGCCCTTGGCGAAGGTGAGGCGGGTGCCACGCTCGATGTGGTGGGTCCCGGCGGGGAGTTGGAGCTTCGTCGCGTCGTACGCGTGGCCGTCGACCTTGCCGGTGACCGTGACCGTGAGGGGTCGGTCGATCCTGAGGTCGAGCGTCTCGTCGACCCGAACTGCCCGCTGTTCACGGAATGTTGCCGGTTCCTCGAAGGCGTGCCGGGGTGCTCCGTCGCTCTGCCAGGCGAGGACCAGGAAGAGGGCGGGGACGAGCAGCGCGGTGAGCTTCAGCCAGTACTGGAAGGCCTGCACGAAGGTGATGCTGCGCATGCCGCCGGCCGCGACGGTGGCGACGACCACGACGGCGACGATCAGCCCGCCGAGTGAGTCGGGCGCGCCGGTGAGGACGGTCAACGTGAGCCCCGCGCCCTGGAGTTGGGGCAGCAGGTACAGCCAGCCGACCCCGACGACGAAGGCTCCCGCGAGGCGTCGTACGGCGTGCGAGGCGAGGCGGGCCTCGGCGAAGTCGGGGAGGGTGTAGGCGCCGGAGCGGCGCAGCGGGGCGGCGACGAACAGCAGGAGGACCAGGTACCCGGCCGTGTAGCCGACCGGGTACCAGAGCATGTCGGGGCCCTGCACGAGGACCAGGCCGGCGATGCCCAAGAACGAAGCCGCGGAGAGGTATTCGCCGCTGATGGCGGCCGCGTTGAGGCGGGGACCGACGGTGCGGGAGGCGACGTAGAAGTCGGAGGTGGTGCGGGAGATGCGCAGGCCGAAGGCGCCGACGAGGACCGTGGCCACGACTACGAGGGCCACCGCCGGTACCGCGTAACTGGAGTTCACCGGGTCAGCGGTCCTCGACGAGGCGGACGAAGTCGCGTTCGTTGCGTTCGGCGCGGCGCACGTACCAGAGGGCGAGGAGGACGAGCGGCGCGTAGAGGCAGAAGCCGAGGACCAGCCATTCGAGGCGGTGGGAGTCCGGGGTCGCCGCGAAGACGAGGGGCAGCGGGCCGACCAGGAGCACGAGGACCGCGAACACCGTGAGGGCGGCGCGGAGTTGGGTGCGCATGAGGGAGCGGACGTAGGTGTGGCCGAGGGTGGTCTGTTCGTCGATCTCGGTGCGCGGGCGGGAGTAGCCCGAGGCGCGTCGGGTACGGCGGAGCGGGCCGGTGACGACAACCCTGCGTTCGGTGGGGTCTTGGGGCATCGTCATGACCTCCGCATCAGCAGGTCCCGCAGTTCACGGGTGTGGCGGCGGCTGACCTGGAGTTCCTCGCCGCCGACCAGAACACTCACCGTGCCTGCGTCCAGGCGGAGTTCACCGATGTGGCGGAGCGCGACGAGGTGGCGGCGGTGGATGCGGACGAAGCCGCGGGCGCGCCAGCGGTCCTCCAGGGTGGACAGCGGGATACGGACGAGATGGCTGCCCTTGTCGGTGTGCAGGCGGGCGTAGTCACCTTGTGCCTCGACGTGGGTGATGTCGTCGACGGCCACGAAGCGGGTGACGCCGCCGAGTTCGACGGCGATGTGGTCGGGGTCGGGTTCGTGCACGGGTATCCGCGGTGCGGAGCCGCCGAGTTCGGCGGCCCGGCGCACGGCCTCGGCGAGCCGTTCCTTGCGGACGGGCTTCAGGACGTAGTCAACTGCCTTGAGATCGAAGGCCTGTACGGCGAAGTCCTCGTGCGCGGTGACGAACACGACGAGCGGCGGCTGCGCGAATCCCGTCAACAGCCGTGCCATGTCGAGTCCGTCGAGGCCGGGCATCTGGATGTCCAGGAACACCACGTCGATGGCTTCCGGTCCGTCCGGGCCCGATTCCAGGGCCCTGTTGATGCGCCGCAGCGCCTCGGTCGCGTCGCCCGCGCCCTCCGCGCTGCCGATGCGGGGATCGGCGTTGAGCAGGTACAGCAGCTCCTCCAGCGAGGGGCGTTCGTCGTCGACGGCGAGGGCGCGCAGCATGAAGGTGGAGTCTAGGAGCAATTCGTACGCCTGGACATGTGCCGGGCGTGGACGTTCGCGCTGGATACAGTGCGGGCATGAGCAGCAGGACCACTCCGTTCGACGATCTCGACCGCAAGATCATCACCGCGTTGATGGCGAACGCCAGGACCAGTTTCGCCGAGATCGGCGCGGCGATCGGGCTGTCCTCGACGGCGGTGAAGCGGCGCGTGGACCGGTTGCGTGAGACGGGTGTGATCACCGGGTTCACGGCGACGGTGCAGCCGTCCGCGCTCGGCTGGCGCACGGAGGCGTACGTGGAGGTGTACTGCGAGGGCGCCGCGCCCCCCAGGCGGCTCGCGGAGGTGGTGCGCAACCATCCGGAGATCACGGCGGCGATGACGGTGACCGGGGGCGCGGACGCGCTGCTGCACGTACGGGCGACCGATGTGGACCACTTCGAGGAGGTCCTGGAGCGCATCCGGCAGGAGCCGTTCATCCGGAAGACGATCAGCGTGATGGTGCTGTCCCATCTCCTCCCGGAAAGCCCGGAGGCGGGCGCCACCCATCCGGCACCGGGAGACGCATCAGACGTGCGTTGAGGGCACGAAAGACGCAGCGTTCCTGCGTAGACACGCAGCGCTCATCGCTTGTCGGGCGTATAGGTCGTTTCCTACCGTGGTGTCAACCCCAGTCGTCATCACAGGAAGCGGAGGGACCCCTCTGTGCCCGACACCCGTGTGCGGCGCCGGCGGCGCTTTCTCGTCTGTGAACCCAGACACTTCGCCGTGCAGTACGCGATCAATCCCTGGATGCATCCCGATGCCCAGGTCGACGTGGACCTCGCCCAGGAGCAGTGGCAGACGCTGATCGGCGCCTACCGCTCCCACGGCCACACCGTGGACACCGTGCCCCCGGTGGCCGGCCTCCCGGACATGGTCTTCGCCGCGAACTCGGCGGTCGTCGTCGACGGCCGCGTCTTCGGTTCCCTCTTCCACGCGCCCGAGCGGCGTCCCGAGTCCGTCCACTACGACACGTGGTTCAAGGCGGCGGGCTACGACGTCTACCGCCCCGAGTCGGTGAGCGAGGGCGAGGGCGACCTGATCCCGACCGGCCGTTACGTCCTGGCCGGCACCGGTTTCCGTACGACCCGCGAGGCCCATCGCGAGGTGCAGGAGTTCTTCGGCGTCCCGGTGATCAGCCTGACGCTGGTGGACCCGTACTTCTACCACCTGGACACGGCGCTGTTCGTCCTCGACGAGGACAACATCTGCTACTACCCGGACGCGTTCTCGCCGGGTAGCCGCGAGGTGCTGGCGCGACTGTTCCCCGACGCGGTGCTCGCGACCCGTGAGGACGCGATGACGTTCGGCCTCAACTCCGTGTCGGACGGCCTGCACGTCTTCATCGCGCCCCAGGCCGAGGCACTGGCCTCGCGCCTCGCCGACCACGGTTACGTCCCCGTCCCCGTCGATCTGTCGGAGTTCCACAAAGCCGGCGGCGGCATCAAGTGCTGCACCCAGGAGATCCGCTCATGACCGCACCCGCCAGTGCCCGTACGTCCGCCGACCTCATCCGCGCCGAGGAGCCGGTCCTCGCGCACAACTACCACCCGCTGCCGGTGGTCGTCGCCCGCGCCGAGGGCACCTGGGTGGAGGACGTCGAGGGCCGCCGCTACCTCGACATGCTCGCGGGCTACTCGGCCCTCAACTTCGGTCACCGGCACCCCGCGTTGATCGAGGCCGCCCACCGCCAGCTCGACCAGCTGACGCTCACCTCCCGGGCCTTCCACAACGACAAGCTCGCCGAATTCGCCGAGCGGCTCGCGGAGTTGACCGGCCTCGACATGGTGCTGCCGATGAACACCGGCGCGGAGGCGGTCGAGAGCGGCATCAAGGTGGCCCGCAAATGGGCCTACGACGTGAAGGGCGTCCCGGCCGACCAGGCGACCATCGTCGTCGCGGCGGAGAACTTCCACGGCCGTACGACGACGATCGTCAGCTTCTCGACGGACGAGACGGCGCGGGCGGGCTTCGGTCCCTTCACTCCCGGCTTCCGGATCGTGCCGTACAACGACCTGGCCGCGCTGGAGGCGGCGGTCGACGAGACGACGGCGGCGGTGCTGATCGAGCCCATCCAGGGCGAGGCCGGGGTGATCATTCCGGACGCGGGCTATCTGGCCGGTGTGCGTGAACTCACCCGCCGCAAGGGCTGCTTGTTCATCGCGGACGAGATCCAGTCGGGCCTCGGCCGCACGGGCCGCACGCTCGCGGTCGAACACGAGGGTGTCGTGCCGGACGTACTCCTGCTCGGCAAGGCGCTCGGCGGTGGCATCGTGCCGGTGTCTGCGGTGGTCGCGAACCGTGAGGTACTCGGGGTACTGCGACCGGGCGAGCACGGTTCGACGTTCGGCGGCAACCCGCTCGCCGCGGCGGTCGGCACGGCGGTCGTCGAACTCCTGGAGACCGGCGAATTCCAGCGCAGGGCAACGGAGTTGGGTGTCGTGCTGCGCGACGGCCTGACCGAGCTGGTCGGCAAGGGCGTGGTCGGCTTCCGCTCGCGGGGCCTGTGGGCGGGCGTCGATGTCGACCCGGCGATCGGCACGGGGCGCGAGATCAGCGAACGGCTCATGCGCGAGGGCGTGTTGGCCAAGGACACCCACGGCTCCACGATTCGGCTGGCGCCGCCGCTGACCATTACGGCGGACGAACTCCGGTCGGCCTTGGGCACGTTGGAGAAGGTGCTGACGCAAGGGGCGTGAGTCCGCGCGAGCTGTCGGGGTTGGCTGGATCGACGGACGGGGGTCGATGGTCGGTCCAGCCAGGCCCGTAGGGAGACGGGTAACTCCCGTGCGGCAGCGGCTATTTACCCGCCGCGCTCTGCTCCGCAGGAAGGCACTCACCCAAGAAACGTGAGATGTGGGGCTCGGCTGGATCCACGCACGGAGGCCGGTCCAGCCGCGCCCGCCGGGATACGCGTAACTCCCGTACAACAGCGGCTACTTACCCGCAGCGCCCCGCTCCGCAGGAGTACCGGTACCGGTGCCGCTGTCGGCCAGAGCGGCCTGGGCCAGGAGGCGACGGGCCAGGTCGCGGGCCTCGGCCACGGTCAGCGAAGCCCAGAGTCCGGGCTCGCCGCGCACGACCGGGCCGACGTCCAGGGTGACCCGGCTGATCGGCCGTTCCGGGATCGCCAACAGCAGTCGCTTCACCGCGACCTGTCGGCCGCAAGTAGTCACCAACGGTGCTTCACCTGACGGCGGGAGCGGCTCCTGCCCTGACCGATTCATCTCCTCCACGACCCTTCCCTGAGTACCCGGCGAGGTATCAGGAGCAGCGCCGAGCGGGTCCGGGTTGTTCCCGGGGGACCGAGGTCGACGCTCTCACCGCAGACCCCGCCCGGCCGTAGCCCACCGTGCACCCCCACACACCGCACCGTGGCGGTCGCGGACCGCCGGTGAACCCCGGGCGAATTCTCGCCCGCCCTCCGGTCAGAACAGGGTCAAGGGCCGGGGTGAGGGCCGTAGCGCACTCATAAGATCGCCGGCACCGCCATCTTTCGTACGACTCCCCCTGGAGGCCCGGCGTGCCCGAAACCGCGCGCGGCGCCGAAGCCGATGCCGAGCCCGGTCCGACACCGCCCTCGGAGCCGACCCCGCCCACGCCCGAACCCCGTACCGACCAGCCCGCTACCGACCAGCCCCGCACCTCCCGCCGCCGCACCGTGCTGCTCGCGGCCGGTGCCCTGGTCGCCGTGGCGGCCGTGGGAGCCGGAGTGCTCGCGGCCCGCGGCTCCGGCTCGGGCGGAAAGGCCACCGCTGCCGCCGACGGGCTCCCGCACACCACCGTCGAGGTCGCGACCTCCGGGTGCGGAAGTGGCTGGACGCACCCGCAGGCCGGTCACCAGGTCTTCGAGCTGCACAACACGTCCAGTACGGCGGCCGAGGTGTATCTGACGGACGCGAAGACCGGCGCGGTCTACGGCGAGGTCGAGGGGCTGGCGCCGGGGACCGTCCGGCCGCTCGGGGTCACCCTCGGGAACGGGTCGTACGCCTTCAGGTGTCTGCCCGACGACGCCGACGCCGTGACCGGGCCGACCGTGCGGATCACCGGCTCGAAGGTGAAGAGCGGGCCGGCCGCCATGCCGATCACTCAGCAGGAGCTGATCCCGCCGACGCTCGCCTACCAGAAGTGGATTCAGGCCCGGACCGTCGAACTTGCCCAGAAGACCGACGTGTTGCGGGCCGCCGTCGATCGAGGTGACCTCGCCGCCGCCCGTAAGGCTTGGCTGCCCGCGCATCTCGTCTACGAGCGGATGGGCGCCGCCTACGGCACGTTCGGCGACTCCGACGGGGCGATCAACGGCACCACGGCTGGGCTCGCGGACGGGGTGCGCGACGCCGGGTTCACCGGGTTCCACCGGGTCGAGTACGGGCTGTGGCACGGCGAGTCGGCGAGCGGGCTGCGTGGTCCCGCCGATCAACTCGCCAAGGATGTCGACGCGTTGGAGAGCAGTTGGCCCGCCCAGCGGATGGATCCGGCCGACACCGGTCTGCGCGCGCACGAGATCCTGGAGAACACCGTTCAGTTCGAGCTGACCGGCCGCACCGACTACGGCAGCGGCACCAACCTCGCCACCGCCCGCGCCAACCTCGACGGCACCCGCGTGCTGCTCGGATACCTGGGCCCGCTGCTGAAGACGCGTGACACGGGGTTCGCCGAACTCGGCGACTGGATGGACCGGGCGCAGCACGCCTTGGACGGCCTCGACCACTCCGGAAAGTGGACACCGCTCTCCCAACTCTCGCGTCCGCAGCGGGAGAAGGTCGACGCCGACCTCGGTGGACTGGTCGAGCGGCTGGCCGACGTGGCCGCCCTCACGGACGTACGGAGGACCGCGTGAAGCGCGTGAACGAGGTGGGCCGCCGGGGTTTCCTGGCGAGTGCGGCGGCCGTGGCCGGTGGCGGTCTTGTCGCCGCCGATCGTGGTACCGCCGCGGCTGCGGTGCAGACGTCGGCCGCGAACGTGCCCTTCCACGGGGTCCATCAGGCCGGGATCATCACGCCCGCGCAGCGCGCCACGGCGTTCGTGTCCTTCGACACCACTGCCGAGGACAAGTCCGAACTCACCGATCTGCTACGGACGTTGACCGACCGAGCGCGCTTCCTGACCACCGGCGGCAGCCCGGAGGACCTGGGCATCACCGCCCCGCCCGCGGACTCGGGCACGCTCGGCCCGGACCTCCCCGCCGACCGCCTGAGCGTCACGGTCGGCGTCGGGGCGTCCCTCTTCGACGACCGCTACGGGCTGGCGAAGCTCACGCCCCGCCGGCTGACCGCGATGCCGTCGTTCCCCGACGACGATCTCAACTCCGCCTGGTGTCACGGCGATCTGAGCGTGCAGTTCTGCGCCGACAGCGCGGACACCGTGCTGCACGCGCTGCGTGATGTCACCCGGCACACGCGCGGCGGGCTCCAAGTGCGGTGGCGGACGGACGGGTTCATCAGTCCGCCGCGCCCCTCGGGCACCCCGCGCAACCACCTCGGCTTCAAGGACGGCATCGCCAACCCGGAGGTGACCGACGCCCGCGCGATGAACGACCTTGTGTGGGTGGGCAATAACAGCGGCGAACCGGACTGGGCGACCGGCGGCAGCTATCAAGTCGTACGGCTGATACGGATGTTGGTGGAGTTCTGGGACCGGGTCTCCCTCACCGAGCAGGAGCGGATGTTCGGCCGCGCCCGGGACACCGGCGCCCCGCTGGACGGGCGGCACGAGAAGGACACGCCCAACTTCGCGCAGGACCCGCAGGGCGATGTGATCCCGCTCGACAGCCACATCCGGCTGGCCAACCCGCGCACCACGCAGAGCGCCGATCAGCGCATCCTGCGCCGGGGCTACAACTACGACCGGGGCATGGACAGCAACGGCAACCTCGACATGGGCCTGCTCTTCTGCTGCTACCAGCAGGACCTGGCCCGGCAGTTCGAGAACGTGCAGAAGCGGCTGGCCGGTGAACCGCTGGTCGACTACATCTCGCCGTACGGCGGCGGCTACTTCTTCGCGCTGCCCGGGGTGCGGGACACGTCCGACTGGCTGGGCCGCACCCTGCTGACCTGAGACGTCATCCGCTTATCGATCGCGGGGCTGGTCTGGTCGAACAGGGTTCCTGATCGGGTGATCGCGTGAGGGCCGGTGCATGGCAGCAGGGCCTCTTGGTAGTTCGGGGGTGCGATCCCAACCGAG
>Ga0307515_10001808_pt1 | contig 47714 bp, 44 predicted proteins | sample 17_EM_MG_FD_194513 | JGI IMG/M metagenome (GOLD analysis project Ga0307515, IMG submission 194513) | Populus trichocarpa ectomycorrhiza microbial communities from riparian zone in the Pacific Northwest, United States - 17_EM | ecosystem: Host-associated > Plants > Roots > Unclassified | place... | reverse complement strand
CACTACCTCCTACGTCATCGCATGATCGTCACACCTCCCCAAATTATCATCTTTGGATGCCAGCACAATCATCCCATCCTGCTGTTACGAAACAATATCCCTTTGTTCCTGCTTGTTCTTAAGCAACTTGTACGACTTCATCTATGCATTCCTAAACAATTTCGTTATTTGAAAACCCGTCTTGCGACGCGAACTCCGACTTGGTCGCGTCATCATGCTCTGCTTTCATTCAGTGACTCTACTACCAGGACACAACCTTGAGGATATCGATGCCAGAACGCCCGACTAGCCAGCCTGATACAGCGCTTCGATATTCTTTTTGTATCTCTCCGCGCTGAATTTCGCAAAGTACTTTTCTCGGAAGTCGCGGTGACCTGCTTTTGAGGGTGCTGCCGCAAGCTCCGCCATGCGTTGACCGGCTTCAAAGGTAGGTGCGGGAAAATCGTCATCGGACGTCTTGCACATGGTGATGAGCTGTAGAAGCAGGATACCAGTCAGTGGTGTCCAGTCTCTCGATACGATAGGTATTGATACGAGTTGTAAGGGGGACGAGATGAGAAGTGAACGCACCCTCCTGGCCCACTTGCCAAAGTCCTGCACTGAATTTGCAACCACCTCCATTCCAGCACAGACGGGGATATCAACGTCTTGGTACTCCTCCGTTACTGTGGGGAGGAAGAATACCAGTCGTCCGCCTGGCTTGAGAAGATACCGCGCAAGTAGGACGAGGTCGGATGCGAGGTCGGATAGCTCATAAGGTTTAGTAGGGTAGTAGAACGACTTCTGTATCCTGTATATTGTGATCCACCGGGTAGAGCGTGTCAGGCGGTACAACGCAGTTTCCGAAATACAAACAATGGGTGCGGTCATACCTCTCGTCTGGAGATTTGGACGCACTCGTGTCTGGCTTTGGGCGCTTCTGTACGTCTTTCTTCCCGAGTCGTTTTGCACCAGCACGTACGCCGTCTGACCACCGTCAATTATCATCCAGGCGGAAGGGCTGAATTCAGGGGGACGCACAAGGCGGATCGGTTACGATTGCGTCGAATATACCCCCTCTCCTTAAAGGGCTCGCTGTAATATCGAAGGTGCAGAGGTCAATTACCCGGTTCGCGACACCGTACTGTTCAGCGGAGGATATGATGCCCGGAGTATTCAAAGCTGCCGTGGAGAAACAGTAGTCAGATACTCGTTGATGTCAGATTGATGTCCGTGCCTTTGCCTCGCATTTGCCTGCCGTCAATGTCGGAACCAAACACAAGTGCACCGTAATGTGCCGCAGTCTGAGCTGCTCGGCTCAGCAACACTTCAAAAAGGGTGCTGGGCACTCACGTAAAGCATACTTCCGGTTCCCACAAAGGGGTCATAGACCAGTTTGCCTGGGGATGCCTAAGAACAGTGGTCAGAAGCCCGCATGCAAACAGAGAGAGCATGGTCGGTACAAGGGCTTGATTTGCCATGAGTAGTGATATCTCAGCATCCATGCTGGTATTTCCATAATAGGTTCTGCCAAGGCATCTATGAACAGTTTCCGATGACGGCGCTGAAGATCTACCGTTGCTTTACGTCGAATTTGTTAATGAGCGGCCTTGCACTGCCTTCTTCGATCTATAGAAGTGGTGAGCCTGGAATGTTTCTGGACTTCTTGACTTTTCATAAACCGCTCACCAAGCGACCAAAGTAGCAATGCAGAAACGCTCCATCGCCCTCCTCCTTCGTCCTACTCATGCTTTTGACCGGGTCTATGCCATGGAGGGATAATGAGTTTCCCGTCTATTCAAGACCCTTGACATACACTCCTCAAAGTACTGGAGGGTCACCTCAGGCCTCTTGAGATCGATGGCACCCTCGTAGGCCATATAAGAGAACTCTTCGATGATAGACTTCTGCCTTGTCTCCGGAATCGTATGATACATGGCGGTCACATTAAATTTGAACGTGGCCTTCTTGTAAGCTGCCCAAATCTCCTCGTTTTCATTGTTCTTGACGTGAATACCTTCATATGTAGATGCATCCGCCCACAACTCATAGACCGCTCTGGGGAGGAACAGTAGTAGGATTCAGCCCACAGTTGTGGCGACGAGTAGAGGACGCAGGGCTCAGTGATAAACGACTAACTTGATCATGGTACATCTTCTTGCCAGTAGTCGCGCGTGTTCGTCACTCTCAAGTGTCACAATCGTGAATGGCCGCCTTGGATCGTAGTCCTTCGCGTCGTCTGGGAGGCCGATCTCAAAATTGAAGAGCTGAGACACAGAGCTCAGCTCTGGTAGTCGAAAGTCATCGTGTGCAACCGCGAAATGAAGCAGGTACTTTTTGACTGGCATTTGGCAACGTTCAAGTGGCTTTGCTTCCAGAATACACCTCCAAATGCCAGGATACAATGAAGGTTGTAGAAATTCAAACTCTAGATATTACCCAATAACTCGGAATAAGTTGAATCCTCCCGACTTCCGATCCGACCCGAATGTTTTAAACACCATCCTCGCGCTTCAGCCTGTTGAGAGTAGGAGCGCCCGTGGAAATGAAAGCACGAAAGATGCGTCCTCAAGACAGGCCTACCAACCGCGCTTGCTGAGGAGCCCGCCCTTGATATCTTCGTTGCTATTCGGACAATTAATCGCCACGGGCCTGTGTGCAGCTTCAGGACTTACATATTCAAGCCAACCATTGCAGGGCCGAGATCCTCAGATATCTAAATGAAAATTCGGCGAAAGGACTTTCGTGGATATCGGAAGACAAACCTCGGCGAGTATTTTAGGGTTATTATAATGAGTAACCTGTGTTCGGTATATATGAATTCAAGAGGATCTGGCTTATGGTGAAGTACTCACAGCTTGTACTATGGCTTTTGCTCTCTTTGCCGGCTCTCCAGCCTGAATGCCGAGTTAGCAGAGCCCCGACAAGGATTGCTGTCTTACGTGGAAGATTCCAGATCCTACAAAGACTATGAAGGGTGATGAGAGACAGTCATAGTTCGAAGCGGGGCCGCTTACCACCATCGCAGCCAAGTTGCATCATCAACGCGGCATCCGCTATAGGAAAACATCAGGGTACACAGTATTCTCAAAAAGAATCAGACGGCACCTGGAGTGGCGATCCCTCCAGCGGCAAAATTGACGACAGGGAGCCTCTTCAATCGCGCGGTTTCCTTCAAGAGATGATAAGGGGCTTGGATATCCTTCGCAAAGGCATAGAGCTCCTCGTCGTTCATTGCACTCGCTTTTCGGATCTCGGACATGACGGCACGTTCATGGCGGACCGCCTCAACGACATTCCCCGTACCAGCTTCGCCCTTGGTGCGCATGAAGGCGGCGCCTTCCGAGATGCGCCGAAGGGCCTCACCAAGGTTCTTGCACCCACAAACGAAGGGCACCTTAAAGGTGTGTTTGTTGATGTGGTGCTAGCGCCAAAGAAGTGTGTGAGGTTCGAGTCATGGAAAGTCACGGAGAGATGACACACTTGCTCGTCGGCAGGTGTTAGAACTTCTGATTCATCGATGTAATCCACGCCGATCGATTGCAATATCTGCAGAGAAGTGAGTAAGTCCCTGGGACACTCGAATCTTAAAACATACCTGTGCCTCGACAAAATGACCAATACGGCACTTAGCCATGACTGGGATAGTTACAGCATTGATAATCTGTGACAACGTCACTTCCCGTTGTAGTGTGACAGGGTGGCGATCTCACCTCTTTGATGAGTTTGGGGTCACTCTACAAACCACATGGTCAAGAATGAAAGGTAATCCAAAGTGACCAAGCTCACCATACGGGCAACCCCACCCTCAGCTCGAATGTCGGCTGGTACACGCTCGAGCGCCATGACGGCGCAGGCTCCAGCCTCTTCGGCGATACGCGCCTGGTAGAAGAGAGTTAGTAATCATTTCCGTATATAGATAAAGAACCCACCTGTTCAGCGTTAACGACGTCCATAATCACGCCACCCTTGTAAGTCCTAGTCAGTCCATGGGCAATCGTTCGCCTTTGAAAAGCCTTGTACCTTCAACATCTGGGCCAATCCACTCTTGACCTAATAGGATCCAGTCAGTATCTTCAATACCCGAAAGGTGGCTGCTGAGTCAGAGCAAACCCACCGCAAAAGTTCCTAAATTGCCTCCTGCTGCTCCATCGCCGCGTGCGACTGGTGCAGAGCGCGAACTTGTAGTAGGTGCAACGGCAGATGGGGCAGTAGCAGGGACACCGTTAGTAGCAGACATCGATCTCAAAAGTTTGTGCAATGGGGGGAGACAAAGGCTAAATGGCTAAGCGAGGAACACGGAGGTTCGTCCGAAAACATCCAGATATCAATGTGTCAAGAAATGATAAGTAAGCGGGGATATTGTGTACAGCCTCTCTTCACTCTTCAGGTTGTGAGATCGAAGTATTTCAATCATGGTTCCGAGCCACCGCACCGAAGCCATTGAAATAGTACTTGAACTGGGTTGATGAAGCGGTGCGGACGCAGAGTACTAGGCATTGGCTCTTTCACCAGTTTTAGCTTGAGAGCTCATGTCTTCCGATATCCACGAAAGTCCCTTCGCCAAATTTTCATTTAGATATCTGAGGATCTCGGCCCTGCAGTGGTTATGGTTGGCTTGAATATGTAAGTCCTGAACCTGCACGCAGGCCCGTGGCGATTAATTGCCCGTATAGCAACGAAGATATCAAGGGCGGGCTCCTCAGCAAGCGCGGGTGGTAGGCCTATCTTGACGATACATCTGTCACGCTTTCATTTCCACGAGCGCTCCTACTTTCAACAGGCCGACGCGCGAGGATGGTGTTTAAAACATTTGGGCTGGATCGGAAGTCGGGAGGATTCAATTTATTCCGAGTTATTGGGTAATATCTAGAGTTTAAGTTTCTACAACCTTCATTGTAACCTGGCATTTGGAGGCATTTCTACAGAGCTAGAAGCCTCTCTCCACCAGCCATGCGTGGACTTTTATGGCCCAGTACCCTCCAGCCAGAATGATATGCCTCTCTTGGTGGACGCGACTATTGATTCGCAATTTGCGAAGGACTTTCGGGTCAGTCGTGCTCTTTGGCAGAAGCGTTTCAACAATGTCATGTCTTAAGGCCTGAAATTATTCGTTAATCCTTGAACAGAGCCGGTACGTGGGTAAATAAAGAAGGTGCTGGGTTGGAACGTGGAAGACGTCCACCCACCTCTGTATCGCCTTCTACGCCCCTCAACCATGTCACTCTACGCCTATGTCGGTTCTTCAGGTTACAAAAGACTGGTAAGTTTCCTTTTGCATCGCGCGGTACGAAATAAGGCAATTTTTGCGGTGGGAGTCGGCGCTCTCTTCGGGGTTTTGGTGGTGGTTCGGTGTTGGGATCATATTTCTCCGCCGACGTACTAAGCGAGGGAAGGAACTTGGACCTGATGTATGTACGTTTGGGTTGCAGGACTGAGAAGTGGGTGATTACAGGCCGTCGTAGGGTAAAGGGCATGAACTGGGCCAACAAATGCAAAATGCTCCAGGCTGTTCACTGGCACGCAGATTACGAGTAACACTGAGGGCAGCTATAGGTGTCCGCCAACAAGAACACGAAACCCGCGTTATCGAAAACTTGACGAGCGCGACAACATGGTTGGCCTTTGTTCACCACCGCTGCATGGACTGAACAAACTTGCGGGTTCCTTTTTTACACAATGGGTAGTGTCAAAACATAAAGCAATCACCTGTAGGAATTTGGCCATTTTCGCGGCGCCGGAGAAGGATCGTCCACCCTTACTTGCTCCAGAATTACCATCTCTCCGCCTCTGTCTTCCCCACATCTATTGGTGACCCGCTATACCATTCTCAATAGTATAATAGTTCCCTGTACGACGGCCCGCTTTCCCGTCGACTCAAACTGGAGACCCACTTCCCTTCTACACAGCGTGGATTGAGAACCGTCCGCGTCAAGGGCTAATATGTCTACTGGAACATCGCCATGAGTCTAAACTCAGAAATGCAAGGTTTTCAGGTACCAAAGGTGACATGTAGTACTTGTGACAGCACTGTCTAGGCGAATTCTGGGCGGTGGCAGGTAGAGCTTGCGGTTGGTACGTCTTCAGGGTGACGTCAAATCGATGGCACCTACCGAGCCCAGGAGTTTGGTTTCCGCCGCATTCTTAACATGTCGCTCTGGCAGAAGCTAACTGGACATGACGATGACGAACCGAAGGCAGTAGCAACGGAACAGAGTGGCCACCCTAAGGATCTTCCTCCACCGGTACCCGTTGCTGAGCATAAGGCCACTACGTCGAGCGAAAAGGAAAGCAATTGGCACGACAAGGTGACCTACTTGCTTCAAACCCTCGAATCGGACATGACTGAACGCGATCGGCTGTAGTTTCGCGATCTGCTCGATCATGGCGCATCAAACAAACGAGAGGCTGATGCCGAACGCCTGAAGCTCGAACGCGAACGAATCGCGAAGGAAGAAGCAGCCTTGAAGGCTGAGAACGAGGCCCACTCTTTCCATGGGAAGGTAAAGCCTCGTCCATGATGTAGTGAATTGCGGGCTCACCACTGACATCTTTAAAGCTCAAGGGCCTTTTCAAGGATGATGCTGAGGAGGAAGCTGAGAAGAAGAGACTTGACGCTGAGGCTGAACAGAAGCGGCTTGCAGCCGATCGAGCCAAGGTGAAGGAAGATTCCTGGACCGCAAAGATCAAAGACGTATTCGATGACGACGACGATGAAAAAGAGCGTGAACGCCAGAAATTAGCCGAGGAGGCCAAGCAAAATCAAAGCTTTGGCGCCCGAATTCGAGACATCTTCAGTCCTCATCACACGCCAACCGTCGAAAAGGAGCAGACGAAGACAGCGAAGGTCCTCGACTTGTTGGAAGGCAAGGACAAAGCTCCGCCAGAGGAAAAGAGCTGGCTTCACGAGCACGTCACTTCAACCTTTGGAGGGGGTGAGAAAGCCGAAAAAACGGAAGGTCCGTGTGATGTTCAACACGCATTCGGGTTGCGTCTGACAGCCTGTCGTAGACACCCTGGACAAAACGATCGATCTCTTCCAGAAGCATGTCCTTCGGGAGGGTGATCAAAGCAACGAATCGGCAAGAGAACAGGCAAAGGACAGAGTGGTGAGCCTATCACTTAGAATACGTTTGCATCTCATGACGATCCGCCATCCCCAGATTGCGGACTCTATCCGCAAGATAAGTGGTCACGATAACGACAAGGACAAGTAGGCTGGCACTTATGTGTAAGGAGTTGGTTTCATCTGTACCGTCTATCCTCTGTTGTTGGAGTCTCAAGCAATATGGTTAAAATTTTGTGCTTTTTATGTCGTAGGTCGATGAGCCCGAATCAGTGGGTGTATGTGGAGTCAAACTAAGAGGTGAGAGGATGCATGGGAGCTGCAAGGTGAAACCAGTTCGATTCGCGGGTGTTCGTCCCGTTTATCCTCAACCTCCCACCTCTCATAGCGTCGTAAACCAGGTCCGTTACTTGCTACACTGCATATGAAGGAGGTAGGTCCAACCCTACCTACCGATGTGAGTTGCGGTGAATGCGTGGGTTGGGAGCGAAGGCGCCAGCAACCAAGCAGCCAGTTGGCGTTTGCCCCTACTCATGACGGGACTTGGCATATTCTCGCCTCACATGATATTTAGGGATACTTTTTATTCCATCCACAGCCATGCGTCATTATTTCCACAACCCCCACACACCTTCCCAACACTCGAATCTTTCCCCAACCGACTGCTCTCGCACAACCTGCTGCCCTCAGGTTTCGTCTTTGAATCGATCCCGACACATGCAAAATGGAACCACCCCGCACCCCGCCTCGTCCCGATTTTTCACCAGAGTTGTAGTTTTAGTTTTAGCTGGAGATGGAGATTCCTCCACCGGGTGGCATGTGGCGACGCACCCTTCCGGTCTGGCCGCTCTAAGCTTCGATGACGTCGCTGTCACCACCTCTCGTCTCTTCCGTCCTCGTCCCCGTCCTTACGAAGGAAACTTTCCCAGCGGGGTCATATACTCTCAGGGTCTCAGGGGGTCGGCTCTATTTGTTTCCATTCTGCGTGCATTTCGTTATCACAATAAACGATGTTTTGCTCTCCGCTCTGTTCTCGCCGAATAAATAATAGATTCGCCCGAGACCATCCCGCCACTTACCAGCTTACTCGAAGGTCACGGAGTACCTGAAAAGTAAATAGATTAACCGCCAGGCGGGTGCACGGGTGCTGTTGAGTTCACAGCCGCGTTCAGATCGCAGATCAGATGACTGGCCGGCCAGCGTCTCGTCTCTCTGTCCAACGCTTCCTTCTTCTTCTCGTCCTTTCCATCCGCCTCTTCCGTCTTTTCACCCGCATCCTTCGATTTCTCATCCGCTTCCTTTTTTTCCCGCTTCCCGTGCGTTGCGTTCCCTCTCGACCCATAGAGGCACTTCGGGAACGACTGCAGACGGATTGGATTTAAAATTCATAAGCAGGCCTTGCAGGTTCGCCATTGCGAACTCGCGATCTGGAATAGCCGCCGCAAACTGTGCCGCGAGTTCGTCACGTTGGGCAAGATTCAGCCTGGGCGCAGGAGGGAGGTTGGCCTTGTCGCTGCGGGTCGCATCGGCCTTCTCCTGTAAAGTGCTATTATCACTGACGGTCACAGTGAAGAAGCGCTTGAATAGCTCCTCGGCTTGACTCTTCGAGGCATGCGTAAACTCTATATGGACATCCATCCTACCAGGACGTGTGAGTGCTGGATCGAGGGCGTGATACTTGTTGGTAGTAGCGAAGAGAAGGCGACCCTCGGAAGCCTGAATACCGTCGATCGAGCTGAGCAAGCCACCTAGAGTGACACCCCCGCTCTCTCCAGTTGTAACAACAGTCGTAGCCTGCGACCCAGGCGTGGACTCACGAGAGACACCACGATGAAAAGCGGCATCGATTTCTTCAATGAGGGCAATGGAGCGAGCGGGAAGGTCGGAAACAAGTTGGTTCAGAGAGCTGTCGTCTAGACCCTTCTTGTTCAAGTTGATGACATAGATATCGAGGCCAAGTGCACCAGCAAGAGCATGGACTAAGCTGGTTTTTCCGGACCCAGGACAACCATGAAAGAGGTAACCGCGACGATAAGGCAACCCGCGTTCGCTGTACCAGGTCTCCGAAGCCATGAACTCCTGGGCATCAGCAAGGATCATATCCTTGACACCAGGATCAAGAATAATGGAGTCCATAGGCCGCTTGGGACGTGAACCAGATCGACGCCAGTCATTGTATATGCTGGAGACATAGACAGCAACCCGATGTTGTTCCTCCTTCTCGTAATTACGCTTGGCTTCGAGGAGAAGATGAGTCAAGACAGTGTGTTTACGAGTGAAAATGCTGATGCGGAGGGTCTCCATAGTGTCACCATCGTGGAGGTAACGTCGGGAGCGAGTGAAGCGCATCCAGTAGCCACGGTACCACAGCCGCTGAGTCATATCTAAGGGGTGGAGTTTAGTACTGAGTAAAAAGAAGAGATACAGAGTCAAACATACCAAAGGACGGGAGGAAGTTGAGTCTCCGCTTTTCTAAGGAGCCTCGGACATCGTCCTCCCCAGGGAGTTGGATATCACTCCAGTTGTTAATTCCCCACCCCTGGAATACAGAGTCAATGGTATTCATCCCCAATAAATTAGTGCCATACTTTGGTCGAAATATGGACATCTCGCGTCTTGGTCCACGCCGGCTGATTTGCAAGCCAAATCATCATCCAGTTGTCTATGCACCAACGGTCAATAGTTGTAACACAAAATATAGGCCGAGCCACTCACAAGCATCATCGTCGTTTTCGAATGTGGCAGTCACGAAAAAGGAGCCGAGGAACGACGACCAAATTTGGCTTGCAAAACGTCGAATTGCTTCTAGGACTGTACCGAGGAGAAAGAGCTTGACCCAGTCGTGGACTGCGCCAAAAGATGACAGGAGCGCGAAAAGAGAGGCAAGATCGCTGACCGCGTCGAAACTTGGAGGTACTTCGTCCACCGTGGGATTGGTCAGAGACCCATTATACGGCTGTAAAGGGCTTTGGACTAGAGGGCGACTCAGTCGAGAAATGAGAGAGTACATTGGGGGGGGGAGTACGTGCCCAAAGAAAGGGGGGGTTAATTGGAGCTGGGAGCCGAGGAAAGGACCCGCGTACCCACAGGATATTTATGCGCCCATCTGTACCAAAGTAGACGCGCGAAGCACAGTCACCGTTTCCCACGCCGTCCTAGAACTAAGCGGAACCGAGGCAGGCATTCGTTCCAGACCTTGTCTCCGAACCCGCCACGGACGACGTCTGTGAGGACTGCGTTCACGAGCGCCACGCTCAGGGCCTTGTGTACGGTAGGCCCACACACAAGGCTCGCCACCCGCTGAGCGACCCCTCTTCATGGTTTGCTCCTGGCGCAGTGACCGTTCGCAGTCGGCGTGGTCATTTCTACTGCGTAACCTTCATCGAGGACTACTCGCGTTTTCTCGCCGATTATTTTATTGCTAGAAAGTCGGACTGTTTCGATGCTTTCCGGCAGCACAAGTCAAGTCATGGGTCGAGACATGACGGATGACGGGCACCGGGCACCGTTCCTTGGAAAAGGTTCTGACCGATGGCGGTATTCGCCGCGAACACGGGTTGCTAAGCGTATGGGGTGCTGCCATTCATTGGCTCTCTTCCCTCATCCATCACAACGCCTCTATTTTATGGCGGGAGACCTGACCCGTCAGACATGCGCCCAGAAAGATCGACACCCCGCCTCACGCTGCCCAGTGCATATCTGAACGATTACAAGGGTTGGGGGTTTTGGGACCCAGTGGCGCATAAAGAGATCATCTTTAATGGCTCTCTCCGATTGTAAGCCCGCCGCTTCATCCACACCCGCGCCCTTACGAGCCTCTAGCCCCTCAGTCCGTGGAGGTCCGCCTTTGCCTACTCCTTCTGACCCTGACCCTGTGGATGTTGTGCCTGCGCCTCGCCTCGTCGCGGGTGCCCTCATAACGCCCGCTGTCCCGCTGTCAAGGTCTATTCGACAGGGAACGCGCGTCCCGCTCAATCAGCTTGTCGCAGCCTGGCTATACAGAGTCGATTCTTGAGCAGCTTGGGACGATGGATTGCGATCGCGCCCAGACGCCCAACGCCGAAAACATGAAACTCTCTTCTCAAATGTCGACGGATATCTCTCATGGGGCGTTGGAAATGAAGTGCCACCCTTACCGCGAGCTGATCGGGGAGCTCCTCCACTCGCCGTACGCCCGGGCATTGCGCATATTGTAGGTGTCGTTACCGTTTCGCTGAAAAACAAGGAGAATCGGGGCGCGAATAGACCAATCTCATATGGGCAGTGTCCCCTAAGATAACAGCGAGTGCGCCTCGCCAACCTTCTCCGCGACGCCGATCACAGAAGCGGTATAGTTGTCGTCGTCCGGGTTGATGATGCTCGTTGTCGTGAAGCTTTGGTAAGCGATGAGCCTTCGGCTACTATTCTCAGATAATGTGGATGGGGGTCCGTTGAGTGAGGTGGGAGCGACGGCTTGCGATCGTAGTGCGCTGGCGGTGGATGTGTAGACTTCCCGAATCGGCGCACTGGTGGTAGCTCCAGCGCTGGCCGGTATGAAACGTCCTGCGCAGGTGTTGAAGTGGTGCACTGCTTGCAGAGGAGGCCGGCGTGATCGTCGAATGGAGAGAGGCGGTCGAACTACCTACGGAAGGTAGACTCGGGTGTCACAGGCTTGAGTGAGGGGTACCATCTCCCATGACACAGAAGACCCGGAATTCCCCTAAAGTCGCCGTAATTTGCACTCCGGGCGGTGGATATTCCCAGGATTTAGCAACATAGGGATAGGTGAGTGCTTGGGTCCTTTCTGGATATGGGATTTTGTCAGAGGTCGCTCAGCCCCGTTGTGGTACGCGGCCGAGAGCTGAAGAAATTGGTGGCTTCTGTGCATGTACAGGCGGAAATGATGCACCCATCAACGAACTATGGATCATTGGGGTGGTCCTCGAGATGGGACTAGTCCACACCGGGGATCGAACCTGGGACTCCCTAATTCTAGAAGGGTGTATTGCTGCTACGCTACCCAGCTGGTACGTGGAGGGTCCATCAACTCCAACAAGCTATGGCTGAAAGTGCGTGGAGGCCCGAGGCCCATAGCAGGCGAAAACGACTTGTTAGAGTCGAAACCGGGCTGCTGGTGGTTGCTATGAGCGAGTAATTTAGCCATGTTCTTCTCGAAGGTGCCATTCTTGAATTCCAGAGGTGCGCGTGCCGATCACGTGTAGGACTAGCTTATAGATGTCGTGGGATTGAACCGTCTGCATCTCCTTGTCTATTAAATCCATCCTTCCATCATCTCGCGCGCATTGCGAGGATCACGCAGCCGTAAGACCTATTGAAAACACGATAGGAGGATAATGAGCCTCGCCTACGACAAGCATTGCGCTACTAGCACCCACTCCATTTCGTTCGAGGCCGGTCGTGTCGATTTTAAAGGGTAATTAGGGGTGAACGAGACGTCGTGGAGTGGATGTGGTGGTAGCGGGTCACCAGACTTGATAGAGTCCTCGGAGTCTTGTTCAAGGGTACCTGCTGGCTCACCAGGAGGGGGAGGCGAGTGCCCGGTGGGGTGACATCCAGGAAGAGGTATAGTAAGACGGGGATAAGGAGCCCCTTTGCGCATAGTGGTTATCGTTGGTTCAGGCTCGAGCATAGGCATGGTGGCCAGCTCGAGTGCGGGCAACAACGCGGGCGCAGTCGTTAAAGCAGCAAGTAGTGCCACTGGCTTGACAAGGGCATTACTCGATAGCTGAGCGACAGAGTCGTCTGCGTCGGCACTCAGCGGGGTCGGTTCGCGAAGTGTGGGTGATGGTGGGCTGTCCTCAAAACAATACTGAGCCACGAACGTGACTTCGTTGAGGAGGACGGAAGATGCCTTGCTGTGCTGTATCTGTGTTTGAAGGAGATGGGCCCAACTCTACGTACAGCTACAGATGGCGCCTAGGTTGTGACCAAAGGTGCCAATAACGACCGCCAGCTAAGCAGCCAGTTCGCGATTGACGCCTTCAAGTTTGGACCGATCCCGACAAACACCAAGCGGAGCCAATCGTTTCCACACTGATCATTCCTCCAGAGTTGTAGTCCCCAGTCGTCGCTGGGTCAATGATTTTCGTTGTTACCAAGGCATTAATTTGCGGGCGAGGGGCACAAATGGTATAGCCAGTCTCCTCCGCCATTACTCATAGAAAACTCGCCCATCTCCTTGCATTGGCGCAGTTTTCACCTCTTGACTGACGAGATCCAAGCCGTGCCATGAGTGGGTAACGCCAAATGCTTGTAACCCCGGCAAAGTTGTCAACGGGGGGTTGAAGAGGGTGGTTAAAGTAAAGGATACGCGAGCGATTTCTGGTAATGTTCGTTGGGGAACGCAATACGGATATCAAAAACAGTACCCCAGCTATGATACTTGAGTTTGTTGCGGTTGTTCTTGTTATAGACGCTTCCCTTGAGTGGTGCTGCTTTCATTGTCTGTGTTGGGTCGAGAACATGGACGTCCAGGGTCTGAGCCCACTCGGTGGCATCGTCAAGAAGTTGGTACCGAGTGCTGTTCCATAAGCCTATTGGTGAGATTCAACGTTGAGATTGGGATCCCGCATGACGGGCTGCAATATCCCCATCAGAAAATGATAGACAGTCCTGGGCCGAATCGACTTACCCAACCTTCCCAACCTCAAGGTGATAGCCCTTCTTCCGCCTTCCTGTATCGGCCTGGAGGATGTACAAATTCGGTTCTTTGGTGAGCCGGTGCCCGGAGCAGCCTCACAAAGGGGTGGAGGGGAAGGGGGCTTGGTCGACTCGCCCAATGGACGCGGGACTTGCCCGATAGATCGACGATTGGATAGGTAGGGGGGCAGAGATCGTGGAACATCGATAATCGTCGATCAAGCAGAATTGGTACCAAGTGGGATAGGCGCTTGGCGTTTGCGGGTCTCTGACGGAGGGGAGGCGCTGGGGGAGGGTACCTGGGTTTAATGTCAGGTTAAAGAAGTGTGGAAGGATTTCTTGAGTGATGGACTGGGCCAGACGAATTGGTGGCTGCCCCTTCTCTGACATGAGAATGATAGAAACTATGGGTCTTCCTTGCAGGAAGGGCTCGGCTCTGGAGTGCACGCGTTGCGGGGAAGGGGCGTCACGAGGAATCGCTTTGGCGACAAGAACATAACCTATGTAGCGATGGGTGGGGGCGGGACTCTGCACAATGCTGGGAGGGCGGTTCGAGAGTGCCTGAGGGAGCGGGAGTGGAGATGGCGACATTGGCGGCCAGTATATCATGTTGAGCAACGGAAGGAGGCCCCATACAATTGGCATGGCGGCTTCTGAGTGCACACCAGTGCGAGGGCTTGCAAGCGAGGGGGAACCAAGGCGTCAAACTGTAACTGGCTCGTCAGAGTAGGGAGCCACTCACTGATCTGCGCGCTTCTGGGTTTTTTACCGACATGCGTAGTATTGTCTTCGCCCAGATAACTGAGCAAGGAAGGCTGCCCCAACCAATCCATTCAAAACGGAACCTGGAGTACTCCCCTCGCACAGCACCACTCCGTCCTCTTGATCTCCTAACCGGGTACAGGTACCGCTCGTGTCGGCGGGAAGCACCATGCCAGCCATTCGCCCCCCAACTCTTCCATCAAGGATCCCTCCAGCCGGTACCTCCTCTGCGTCCAGCATGTCCACAGGCGTTGAAATGCTCCAGAATTCACCACAGGTGAACTAATCATTACGACGCGGACGCACGACAACATGGTGAGCCTTTGTTTGCCACTTGCGCAAGAACTTTCTACACATAAAACAAGCGTCCGTCGGTAAGGATTTTTGGGTGATACTTCATGTTGCTGCAGAAGGACACGTGGTTAGTATCCAGAGTGCCCATATACCTGCCTCCGTCTCTCTACTGATCACCTTGTTGCGGTATTCTCAGTAATATGGTACGTCGACCGACGCTGTTCTCTAAATTGGAGGCGCACCCCATCTCTACACAACGTGGATCACGAGTACGCCCAATAGGCTCCAGTCAGGACGCGACCTCGGACTTACAGATACTGCGTGTTTGATAAACGTTGTGAACAGAGGGTGGATGCAACACCGTCAGGGAGACTTCATCCGTGCTATCAGTAGACCTCGACAATCGGTATCAATATGCGAGTGTTCCTGGACTCTTCCGAGCCGGACTCAACATATTCGGATCGGGGATGGAGACCAAACAGACAGAGAAGGTACATTAGATTGAGATTGAGTTCGTTCTATCTACAGCCATAGAACTTCGAAAGTGCTGCATTCACTCTGATGTGCGCAGTCAACCGGACGGTAGCACCATGACGAGGGACCGCGGAAATCCCGGATACAGTGGCCTTTTTCTCGTCTTCAACGTTACAACCCGTTGCGGCCACTTTGACCAAAAATATTTTTTTGTGGCTGGCCACTTTTGGCCCAAAAATCGAAATTGACTTTGTTGCTTAATTAAAAATCACAAAACGTCATTAATAAATTCTATGTTGTATAAGAAAAATCATGGGCGCGCGCTGCTTGCGTTTGAGTGAGGTACAACCCAACAGCTGTGTTTCAGCTAAAATATCAACTCCTCGATTTCTTGCTCATTTAAAAATCGCAATTATTTTCCAGTATTTCCTGGCACCTGAACTAAAAATATGAGCTCGCACCGCTTGTGTTCGGGTGAGGGAGCGCTGTTTTGGACGGCATTGGGCATTTGGGGCTAACAAAAAATTGTCTTGTGCTCTCAGCATCTGTACAGGCCCTCTTTGATTATGAATACATGAAGAGACGGCTTCTCACAGTGCCTGAGGAAGACAATGGCCTGGCAGACGGGGAGGAAGGCCACCTCAGCCCACATGTGTCAGCAACACTCCAGAAAGGCTTGAATGAAGACATTCATGAAACAGAGTCCCATACTGCTGCTTTTGTAGCAGGTGCTACTGCACCAGCAGCACTGATGACTTTAGCCTCGGGTAAAGAGAGCCCAAGGTTGCCCAAAGAAGGTGAGTTTAGTAGTATTATGTGTGTAATAATATCTCTTTTGACATGTTATGAAATCGGGGTGTTTTGTGTGACACGGACCCACTGCCAGATCTCCTCAAGCAAAAGGGAGGGGTTTGAATATAAGATATTAGTCATTTCTATGATTTTCTCATCATTGAGCTTTCTTCGACATGCAGTGCGAATCGCTGGCCATCCCTCTACATCACCATATTGGTCATGGTTCTCCTGCTAGCGCCCAACTGAGCGTCCTGACACACTGAGTACAGCAAATATATTGTCACAGAGGTCAGGGTGATTTAACGGAAATAAAGCACGCTCCTTGATGTCACGGCTGATTTTACAGCGAACCATTGTTGTTCAGGGGTCAAGGAAGTGGGTGGGGTGCTGGAGAATTTTTGTAAGATTTCTATTCTACTTTACATGATTTATCGTGCCCTACACCGATTTTTTGGAGGCAGTCTTGATTTTTGGTGGTTGATACATGAAAATGTCGAAGGTGGTGGTTGGCCGCAACGAGCTGTATCTCACTCAAACGCAGGCGGTGCAGGCCCATGATTTTTCTTATACATTATAGAATTTATTACAGACGTTTTATGATTTTTAATTGAGCAATAAAGTCGATTTCGATTTTTTGGCCAAAAATGGCTAGCCACAAAAAACAAATTTGGTCAAAGTGGCCGCAACGGGTTGTATCTATTTCTGGCTCTCATTTATTTGTTTTCCTCTGTGTGGAAGTCAACGCCCTCTATACCAGTAGTTTGGCAGATAACGAGCCTAGTAAATACAATATATAGTGGTGATATGAACCACTGTGCCACTGCATCTGGAGTTCGGATATGGATTTCCATGTCCATGAAAATCTAGAGGTACACGGAGAACACAGGTATTAATAAGGACCGATTTGCACTTACTAAATGCAGGGAAACCACTTCCGACGTCGGAGCTCAGCGACATTTACAACCAGTACAGTCCTCTGCGGCATGTATTTTATCAAACGTATACTCAGACATTGTGAGAAGACAAGCGTCTATATATTATAATCACCTATTAAACGTATACTAAGGATAGGTGAGTTGTGAGCGACAGTGGAATGAATAGCACATACCTCAGACGTTGGGAGAAGACACGCGGCTGAGGCATGTGAAATCGTGACGAACGTAATAAAGGAAAGAGAATCATCATAATGAACAAGAAATCTAACATATTTATTTCCTCATCGAGCTCCGCGACAGGAGATAACTCTACGTTGAATCTGAATTTGGTGGTTGACTAAATTCGCCATCACAGACTGGTGCATGGTGAGCTCGCCACTTTACGGGGATGCAGAAACGAATATACGTACTTTACCTCGAGCTTGATTCTTGCCTTTTAGCAGCACAGCTCCTAAACGGGTCTCTTCAGGGATTATCGTCGGCTCAGATTGGTCAGCTGAATCCGAATTCCAAGGAAATTGTTTGTCAGAATCGATTCACAGCACTACACAATGCAAGGAGCCAACATACCGAAGGTGAAAGAGGGGAGGTTGCACCGCACCCCGTTTCTTTGTGCTTCCTTTGATGGAATAAGCACGGTATAGGGTGGGGTCGTTTCGTTGTGGAAATAGGCACGGCATAGGTATGGATTATGTAACAGTGGAGCAGGTTTTTTCGCAGGCTATTCCCAATTTATTTACCCCTAGAATAACCACCTCCACCCGTTGTGATATGAGTTTCCAGTAAAGTGGATTCGGATGCGTCCAATTGTCGTGCCATAGTAGCTGTAGCCAGGTCACGAACCTAGCTGTGGACCGATACAAGAGGGAGAGGGAGGACCCACTTACATCAGAAACGCGAAAACCTCATTCAGCCAGACCTCAAAACTGACGAGAAGTGTGGTGAAAGATTTATGAAGGCGGCCGGCTAGGCGTTGGCTTGGCCAGAGTTTGAATGGATACGATCGAAAGGTTGATGAATAGCCAGGGTAGAGACGCGTAGGTAAGGTAAGATAGTGCTACAAATATCGTGACTCGAGCGAGACTATCGAAATGTTGGCTACGAAATCAGCCACAATTCAGAAAGCCGAAGTATTGTACGGAATGGTTCAACTGACCGTGGTCCCTGCTATTGTATTGTCCATTTCTTTGTGGGTTAGGAGAAATGAACATAACTGTGGCAAGGTCATCCATGCTAGGCTACGACTCAGACTGCTCGCTAGGAGTGCTGGTTCTGATCTCTAAAGGCATGAGAAGCTCTGAGAATGGTATGAGTAAGCCACAAAGATGGATTTCTGTCGAAGAAGACGAGTTGACTGTGGATCATATATCATATCGTGGTGGTGATCGAATGAGGGATGTTGGCGTGCACCTACCACACACGTTTTGATGTGTACTGGGAATGTTGGAATATGTATTCTGATTCACCTAGCTTGTGTCCCTTGCAGAGACCTGATACATCTGCCGTATTTCGGTCAGACGGAGATTGAGGGTCTACCGTTGGCTCCTCTGCGGAAGTCTAGACACCCGAAGGACAAAGGAGGGCTGACTATCGACTATTAATTGGCTAGCTACTGCCCCTATGCGACCTACCTTAATTGCTCCAGTCTGCCGCACAAGATTTGTCAGTCTCGACTCACACCTGGGCCGAGAAGAGCGACCTTGTGTAGGTTAAATTTTCAGTTCATCAGTACCATGTAATATCTGGAACCCTGAGTTCTGAGTCAAGTTCCTGTGGAGATTAAGTATGAGAGGAAGACGACGACGGCGACGATGGCGAACACATAGCCATGACAATAACGAATGCGACAAGTGTGAGGGATTCAGTTAGGATGCGAGCCAATGAGGGATGTGGGATGTGCAAGATTCTTCATGCACTGGGTGGGAACCTAGCTTAATTGGCGTGAAACGTGTTGCAAAACTGATGGGTTAGCGTTGTAATAACTGCGGCTAATATAGCTTATATAGCTCCTGTGGGATAAATAGCTTATAGGCAATATCACGTGAAGCTTATTGAGGCTGTCACATGCCAGTCTCTTTCCTTCTCCTCCTGGACCTCCCAATAGTCCCCTCAAAGTGATCAAACATGACGACTCAACGATCCAGGACAAAGAACATGTGAGCACGGCTGTAGCGCGCGGCATTATCATGGCTGACGATCAACTAATCTAAGCCTCCACCTAGAAAGTATGGCGCTTCACTTCAATTTTGACCTACCCCGCTGACTTTGAGCAACATACAGAAATTGCAGTCCAAGCCGTCCTAAATCGGGACTATAAACTTAGATTGTTCATAGAAGACGAGACGCTAGAATTACAGACGCAAGACAACCAAACATGGACACCGACCCAACGCCTGTATGTCCCTTGTTTCTTCACTACGATCAACTGGTGATATCTATGCATGTGTAGTAGTGTTTCTCCCACATCAGAGATGCGTGTTGAGGTCCAAATGAGGCGCGGTCATTTATTTTGGAGTAAACGCCGGCTGGCGAGCGAGCCGATCGACGTTCAAACGCTTTTTCATGATTATTGGAGCTCTAACAAGCACGAGTTCACGGTACAGAGTAAGTCACCCTCACCCACTCTACTAGTCCGCTCGTATCTGATCACGAAGCGCAGAGGACTTTACTGTCGTTGGAAAACATAGTTGGTCTCTAGAGTTACAATTCGTGGCAGTCGACCGTGCAGTGAACGTTGAAGCTCTCCGCCGAACCGAAGTGACTGGTAGGCACTCATTCTCTCATTCTCTCGATAGGTCATCTCAACAGTTTCATGTAGAGCAGCAGCTTTTGCTTAGTCGTCTCAAAGCTGCCGAGACCTTCGACCGTGTGGTGAATGTTCAAGCTCCACGCCGAACCAATGAGATTGGTAAGCACTCGTTCTCTCATTCTCTCGATAGGTCATACTCAATAGTTCCGTGTAGAGCAGCAACTTTTGCTTAGTCGTCTCAAAGAGGTCAAGACCGGCTATGACAGGGGACTCTGCTGCATGGAAGGCACCCGCAAATCCATCCTCGGACAAATCATAGCTTGGGTGATCAATGGATTGGTGCAAATAGACGGGAGAAATACATACTGGATCTACGGCCCACCTGGCATCGGGAAAACGTCGTTAGCACATTCGATCTGCGCGTGCCTTCACGATGAAGAGCACCTCGCTGGAGCGTTCTTCTGCCGGAGGGATGACCAGGAATTGAAAGACCCCAGAAATATCTTTCCGGCTCTCACCTGCCAGCTCGCGATACACGTCCCCCCTTTTCGAAGTATTATCGCAGAATATCTTCGTAACGACCCAAAATTATCACTAGAATCAATTCGGCGCACTATTTTCCTTGATTCCATCCGCAAACTTCCTCGCTTCCCAGACAAGCCTCTCGCCTTTGTCATTGACGCACTTGATGAGTGTGGCAGCACTCAGAGTCATACAAGCATCCTGAATGCCTTAAAAGAGGCCGCCGCACACGCTCCGTGGCTCAAGGTTATCATCACGAGTAGACCCGAAGGCGATATCCAGCATTTTTTTGATTCCCCTACCCAATTGTCGCATTTGCGATATGACTTGACCACAGATAAAGAGACCACCTCCGACCTACGAATCTTCGCGGAAGACCGATTCAAGAAGGTGGCTTCAAGCAGGTGCCTCCAATCTCCTTGGCCAGAACCATTGCTCCTGGATGGAGTTATCTCCCAAGCAGGAGGTCTGTTCATCTTCATTGAGACTCTTGCACTTGCACTTGAGCATTGTTATGAACCAACTAAGCTATTGGTGGCGACCTTGCAAGACTCAAGCAGCCCTGGCTTGACGTCTCTATACAGACTGTACTCCAGAATCGTCAGAGCACGGAGAGTGCAACGCAATGCCGAATTTCGACGGATGATTGGAGTGCTTCTTATAGCGGCACCGAACCGTCCACTGTGTGAGGAGACGATTGCAGAGCTGGCAGGAGTGAGACCTGACTTGGTGAAAATGTGGGTGGAGGATCTTGTCCCCATGTTCTATCGAGACGAAGGAGCCAGTGGAGGGATTCGTTTCCGGCATTTGTCCATTTCGGACTTCTTTGTGAGCGATGACTGTCAGCTCGACTATCAGGTCAACCTCCGAGATGCAAATATGGACCTTGGTATTGGTTGCCTCGATAAGATGGTTGAGGAGCTCCGTTTCAACATCTGCGAGCTCGAAGACTCCCGGCTCGCAAATGCGAATGTCAAAGGTCTCGCATCACGAATCAAAGAAAATATTTCCGAGGCTTTGCAGTATAGTTCTCTGTATTGGTCAAACCACCTTTGCTTTACTCCAAACATCGGCGAGAAACGTGTGTTGGACAAGCTGAGGAAATTCTTTGAAGGACCGTATGCACTATTTTGGGTTGAAGTATTGAGCATTCTGGGAATGTTGCGAATTGGCGTTCCGAGCCTTCGAGACCTGACATCGACATTAGTCAAGGTGAGTACAGCTCCGGCTTGCTGTGATGGGGATTCAGAAGCTATGCTAACGTGCTCTAGGATACGGATGAGACACTTTTGGAAAGAATTCAAGATGTTTGTCGTTTCATGATCGTCTTCCGCACCCCCATCTCTATGAGCACTCCACACACGTATATTTCAACGGGACCATTCCTGCCCTCAGAGTCACCCTTATCAACGGTGTTTAGCACACATTTCACTAAAGGCATCCAGGTTCAAAGAGGAAAATTGCTGTCATGGCCAGAGCCACTATTAGAATGGATTGGGCACAAGACCGGCCCTATGACTTGCATGAGTTATTCTCCTGATGAGCACCACATTGTCACTGGGTCGGGTTATGGCACTATTCAGATCTGGGATGCCGAGACTGGGTTTGCAGTCGGCACGCCTCTAGAGGGGCACACTGGCTCGGTGGCGTCAGTTGCTTATTCTCCCAATGGGCAGCGCATCATCTCTGGATCACATGACAAGACAATTCGAATCTGGAATGCTGAGACTGGCTTTGCACTCGGCAAGCCTCTGGACGGGCACACGGACTGGGTGATGTCAGTTGCTTATTCTCCCGATGGGCGGCACATCACCTCTGGATCAAGTGACAAGACAATTCGAATCTGGAATGCTGAGGTTGGCTGGGAAGTCGGCAGGCCGCTGGAGGGGCACACTGAATGGGTGGAGTCAGTTGCTTACTCTCCCGATGGGCTGTACATTGCCTCTGGATCAGCTGACAAGACAGCTCGTCTCTGGAATGCTGAAACTGGCTTTGCAGTCGGCAAGCCTCTGGAGGGACACACCTCTGGGGTGAAGTCGGTTGCTTACTCTCCCGACGGGCGGCACATCATCTCTGGATCATATGACAAGACGATTCTGATCTGGAATGCTGAAACTGGCTCTGTAGTCGGCGAGCCTCTGGAAGGGCACACTCACGCGGTATCGTCAGTTGCTTACTCTCCCGATGGGCGGTACATCGTCTCTGGATCACTTGACAAGACAATTCGAATCTGGAATGCTGCGACTCGCTCTGCAGTCGGCAAGCATCTGGAGGGGCACACTGACAGTGTGTCGTCAGTTGCTTTCTCCCCCGATGGGCAGCACATCATCTCTGTATCATATGACAAAACAATTCGAATCTGGAATTCCGAGCCTCGCTCTACAGTCGGCAGGCCTCTGGAGAGGCATACTGACAGGGTGGCGTCAGTTGCTTACTCTCCCGATGGACGGTACATCGTTTCTGGATCTGAGGACAAGAAAATTCGAATCTGGGATGCTGAGACTGGCTCTGCAGTCGGCAAGCCTCTGGAGGCGCACACTGGTAGTGTGTGGTCAGTTGCTTACTCTCCCAATGGGCGGTACATCGTCTCTGGATCCGGTGACGCGACAGTTCGTCTTTGGAATGCTGAGACTGGCTTTGCAATTGGCAGGCCTCTGGGGAGGCACACCCTCGGGGTGACGTCAGTTGCTCACTCTCCCGACGGGCGACACATCATCTCTGGATCATATGACAAGACGATTCTGATCTGGAATGCTGAAACTGGCTCTGTAGTCGGCGAGCCTCTGGAGGGGCACACTCGCGAGGTGTCGTCAGTTGCTTACTCTCCCGATGGGCGGTACATCATCTCTGGATCACTTGACAACACGATTCGAACCTGGAATGCTGCGACTCGCTCTGCAGTCGGCAAGCCTTTGCAGGGGCACATTCACGCGGTATCGTCAGTTGCTTACTCTCCCGATGGGCTGTACATCGTCTCTGGATCACTTGACAAGACAATTCGAATCTGGAATGCTGCGACTCGCTCTGCTGTCGGCAAGCCTCTGGAGGGGCACACTGGTAGTGTGTGGTCAGTTGCTTACTCTCCCAATGGGCGGTACATCGTCTCTGGATCATCTGACAACACAATTCGAATCTGGAAGGCTGAAACTGGCTCTGCAGTTGGCAGGCATTTGGAGGGGCACACTAACGGCGTGGTGTCAGTTGCTTATTCTCCCGATGGCCGGCGCATCATCTCTGGATCATGTGACAGGACAATTCGGATTTGGGATGCTGAGATTGGCTCTGCAGTCGGCGAATCTCTAGACGGGCACACTCGCTCTGTAGCGTCCGTTGCATACTCTCACTATGCGCAGCATATCACCTCTTGGTCCAGTAACTGGGCTGTTAACTTACGGGGCTTATTAAACCAAGAGGGTTGGGTCAAGGACTCCGAGGGCGGCTTACTCTATTGGCTACCCCATCACTACCATGCAGACCCACATGCACCTGCTCTTCCTACAATCCCTTCCACATCCCTTGTTTCGCCGGTTTCGCTTCGATTTGATGAATTTGCATTTGGAACGTCTTGGACTCAAATTTATAACGCTGTACAGTCCTAGCCTTTCTTTATTCTTGAATCTGTGCTTGTAGTCTGCTATGTTGATTGCTCCTTGGCATGGTCGTGCTAGTTTGCAGCCTCTTCTGCTTCTCACATTGTTAGATAGCAGGATCTCCTCAATTAATATTGTCATGCGCATATGATTCCCTACATGCTCTCTTCTTCTCCGCAATATATAGTATATAGCAGTAATGTGATGTACCCAAGGAGAGGAGGACGTGGACAACTTTACGGACCAAATGTGTAGACCTATAATCTGACATGAATTCGTTGAAGATCTCCAATTATATAAGAGGAGAGATGGCTCACATGATAGACTGATTTCCTGAACACACAAGGCCCACAGAGGGCTAACGGTATAAAGCAACTTGTGGGTAGCCTATCAAAGCGTTCACAAAGTTACAGTCCAAGAGATGGGGCAAGCTGACGGAGGGAGGTTGAATATTTGGGCTTAAGTAATGAAACTAGCGTCGAGAGTAGCAAAGGGGGTCCGATGGAGAGGAATGATGAAGGGAGATATGATAGGTACCAAGCTACTACCACAGTATTGGACGCGATCGTAATGGTTATAGTGAGGAACCGAAGAGGGATCGGGTGCTCATTACCTCAGCTCCTGACATCACTCTTCTCCCAAAATAAGTCTCTAAGGCTTAATTGAAGCGCTTAATGGGAACCATTAATCTTTGCTGAGCTATACTAATAAAAACTAGGCACAGAGTGGTTTGTCTGAGAGCAGCGATCCGCTTCCCAGGCCAGCTCCAATCTCAAGAGTTTCAAGGTGAAATCAAAATAGCGTTCTTGTCCACAGTTCTATTGCAAGCGGAGTGTCCAAAAAGGCAAAAAGGCAATCAGATGATGCTTCGCGAAATACAATTACGGTATGAAGAGGAAGGCTGAGAAGAGTAAATATTTAATTCCAAATCGTCACAGGAAACTTAGAAGGAAATCCTACACCAATTCCTTGCTCAACCCTCACATTCCTTCTCCCCAACCGACTGCCCTCACAAAACCTGCTGCCCTCTGGTTTCGCCTTTCCAACATGCGAAAAATGGAACCACCACGTCTCGTCCTGATCATCCAGTTGGAGTTGGTGATTCCTGGCTGGGTGGCATGTGGCAACGCACCCTCCCGGTCTGAGTGCGTGCATCATCGATCTGCGTCGCCTTCTCCCTCCATCTCCGTCGTCACTCTCCTCGCTCGATCTGCTACCTCCGCGCCATATTGGAAGACTCACACTCTGGCTGTGCGCACTTCACCGCCCTTAATACGAAAGAAAATTTCTCCGGCGCAGAAGGGAAGGTCAAATACTCTCAAGGGGGCGGCTCTATTCGTTCCCTCTCTGCATGGAGTTTGTTGGCAAGCTAGATGCAACTCAGGGGAGAAAGAACCGTGAGGGTCCCTCCCTTGAGCTGTATGCGGGGGTGAGGAACTGGGGTGACCAAACAAAGTGTGATGAGTCATCAGATTAACGATCCTCTGCTCTGTTCTCACTGAATAGATAGATAAAAAATTCGCCCTAGACTATCGCGCCACTTACTCAGCATGCTGTTGAGTTCACAGCCACGATCAGATCGGACGGAGAAACACGCATGCCTAATCCGGCCATCCGGTGACTCATTCGCTCTCGAGCTCGCTCTGATCTTCCGTCACTGGTGCCCCGGGTCTCGTCTCCAACCCCACCTCGGGCGACTTCTGTGAAACTGGGTGACTGCATGAACGGTAAACCCACACAAACGCCGCACACAACGCTCACGGCCCGTGCCGAGCGCGGCCTCTTCACCTGGCCCAGCGCAACCCGTCCGCAGGCCGGGTGGTCATTTCTAAAGGGTAACTTCGATCGATGACCACTTGCGTTTTCCCGCCGTCTACTGTATTTTTATAAAATTGGACTTAAAATTGGATGGTTTTCGATGCTTTGGAAGTACAAGTCGTGGGCCGAGAATACTACCAGGTGCTACAGCCACATCGGAATCCTTTGGGATGATAAGAACAGTGACTACATTCCTTTGAAAAGTTTCTGGTCCATGCCAGTATTCGCCGCGAGCACGAACACACTATTTCTTCCTACAAAATGGGGTTGCTGAGCGTATGAGTCGCTCCATTTCAGAGGGGTAGCGACTCTCCAGTCTCAAACCGCTCTCACGCACTCGCGCACATGGTGGGAGGATCTACGGGAAAGCAAAACCCGCCTTCCCTCATCCCCGTCACAGCGCCTTTCAGCTATCCTAAGGCAGGACGGTGGGAGGCTACCCAGTGCATATTCATCCGCCATCCGAACGATTACAACGGTTGGAGGTTTGGGGCCCAATGCCGCGTAAAGAGGTCACCTCTGATGGCCCTCCGATTGTGAGCCCGCCGTTCCACCCACATCCCCGCCCTACGAGCCCCTCCATCCTCTAATCCCTGGAGAGCCACCCTTGCCTACTCTCCCTGACACTGAATCGGTCCTTGTGGTCATCGTGCCTGCGGCCTGCCTTGTCGCGTGTGTCTCATCCCGCACGCTGTCCCACGGGCAATTCTCCGGATGTAGATCGACAGGGTCTGCGCGCCCCGCTCAATCAGCTTGTCGTAGCCTGGCTATATCGAGTCGATTCTGGAACAGCTTGGAACGATGGATTGTAATCGCGCTCAGACGCCCAAGGTCGAAAACATGATCGAATGTCGACGGGTACTCCTCAGGGGGCGTTGGCAATAGAGTCCTACCTTTACTGCGAGCTGATTGGGGAGCTCCTCGACTCGCCGGACATTGCGCAGATTGTAGGTGTCTTTACCGTTTCGTTGGAAACCCAGGAGAATTGGTACGCGAATAGACCAACCTCATATGGACAGTGTCCCCTAAGATAACGGCGAGCGCGCTTCACCAACTTTCTCCGCGACGCTGATCACAGAAGCGGTGCAGTTGTGGTCATCTTGGTTGGTGATGCTCTTGTCGCAAGGCGTTTGTAGGCGATGAGCCTTCGGCTACTCTCCTTAAATAATGTGGATGGGAGGCGTTGAGCGCAGGTGGTAGCGATGGCTGGCGATCGTGGTAGATGTGTAGAGTTCCCGGATTGACGGACTGGTGATAGCTCCAGCCTTGGCCAGTATGAAATGACCTGCGCAGGTGTTGAAGTGGTACACTGTTTGCAGAGGAGGCCGGCGTGATCGTCGAATGGAGAGAGGCGGTCGAACTTCCTACGGGAGGTAGACTCGGGTGTCACAGGCTTGAGCGAGGGGTGCCATCTTCCCTGGCACAGAAGAGCCAGAATTCTTCGGAATTCTACTAAAGTCGCCGGAATTGCACCCAGGCGATGGATATTCCTAGGATTAGGCGACATAGGGATAGGCGAGTGCTTAGATTCTTTTTGAATAAGAGATATAGTTGGAGGGTGTTCGTTCAGCTCTGGTTTCTGTGCGCGGCCGTGCACCGAAGGAATTGGCGGCTTCTGTGCATGTACAGGCGGAAATGATGCACCCATCAACGAACTGTGGATGATTGGGTGGTTCCCGAGGCGCGACTAGTCCACACCTGGATTTCGGCCACGGAAATCGGGGGGTGTACAGAGGTTTCTAGAGAAGTCGCTGAGGTTGCGTCGGTACGACTGTACTCAAACGTTAGTAACTACTATGCGAGAACCGCAATAGGCAATGCTTACGGTCTGCGGGCGGTAGACCAAAGAGAAATGCGACCACCAAGGTGATACCGCCTCGGCATCCAACACAGCAGGGCCACGGAACAGCATATACTCATAGGCATCGTCTCTTGTGACCAGACTTTTTCTTGTCAAGGACCGCTAGAACCAAGTGTAGGCTTGCGAGTGCCTCCAGCGCGGCCATTGGCGTGTCCATGTCGAGTTGATTATCCACTCGGGTCGCTCAATCTAGCATTGACGTGCAAGTACATCCTTCCAGTGATATCATACTTCGCGTTGACACCTTTGAAAGCATGTCGAGTTCCTTCCCATGACTATCCCAACAAAATAGTACACCCAGGACCTCCCGGAAGCGAAGTCCCCGTGGTTTCGGGAGCTCCTAACATAGACAGTGGGGTCCTTGAGCGTTGCGGCGAATCACTCATTCTCTACATGAGAATTCAGCCTTTCGTTCCATGTACTCTCAGCCTGCACCAACCCGCAAAGTCCCTTCTTGAGGTCATACCCAGTTCTCTTTTCGGGATTGGCGTCACCTATAGATCTCTTCCTTGATGTGATTGTAAACTCGGGGTGATGTGATATCAAACTGGATGACTGACGGCTATTTAGGAAGAGAAAAGAAATGGCCGACCACGGAGCGAACTTGGGACTCCCTAATTCTAGAAAGATGTGTTGCCGCTACGCTACCCAGCTGGTACGTGGAGGAATCATCAACTCCAACAAGCTATGGCTGAAAGTGCGTGGAGACTCGAGGCCCATAACAGGCAAAAATGACTTGTTAGAGTCGAAACCGGGCTCTTGGTGGTTGGTACGAGCGAAGAATTTAGCCTTGTTCTTCTTGAAGATGCCATTCTTGATTGTCCAGAGGAGTACCTAGCCGATTGCGCATGCCGAGCACGTGTGGTACTAGCCCACAGATGTCGTTGGATTTGAACGTCTGCATCTCCTTGTCCAATTGATTCCATCCATCCATCATCTCGCGAGCATTGCGGGGATCAGGCAGCCGTGAGACCTGTCGAGAACACGATAGGAGGATAATGAGTCTTGTCTACGACAATCATTGTGCTACCAGCACCCACTCCACTGCGTTCGTGTCAATTTTAAAGGGTTATTAGGGGTGAACGAGACGTCGTGGGGTGGATGTGGTGGTAGCGGGTCACCAGACCGGATAGATTCCTCGGAGTCTTATTCAAGGATACCTGCTGGCTCACCAGGAGGGGTCCCCGGTGGGGTGACATCCAGGAAGAGGTACAGTAAGGCAAGGATAAGGGGCCCCTTTGCGCATAGTGTTTGTCGTTGGTTCGGGCTCGGGGATAGGCATGGTGGCCAACTCGAGTGCGGGTAATGACGCGATTAAAGCAGCAGATAACGCCACTGGCTTGACAAGGGCATCACTCGGTGGCTGAACGACAGAGTCGTCTTTGTGTCGGCACTCAGCGGGGTGGTTCCGGAGAAAGGTCAGAAGAAGGCCCAGGTGAGAAGCCGTTGGTGCACCTTGAGCCACGACGGGGTTTATCGGGTTCGAGTCCAAGGCGAGTAAGGCAACCCGGGGGCGGGGGCATTGACGATGCTGTCAATCAGGTTGGTATAAGAGGTTCATTGCCGAGGTCTGGACGAGCGACCCTCCTATCGCCATTATGATAACCCGAACTACGACCATCATGCAGGCAGTTCGCCCCTGACACGCTCTTCTTCAATATCCCAGATAGCCTGAGGGCTGGAGGTCTCCCTGAGTTTATATAGAATTTCTCCACTGGGAGACTCTGTCCACGGTCCTCGACGGACGGTATCACCGTATGTGCCTTCGACTGGGTACACATCTGTATCAGGGTGGTAGTGGAGACCATCAGAGTGGAGCGAGTCGCCTTCAAAATTGGTCACAGTTGTGCGGTTCGCTGCTTCTTCGGTGCAACGATGGTAACAGTATCCCCGCTGTGATAATTGGACTTGTTGCGGTTGTTCCTGTCGTGAGCGCTTCCATTGTGGTGCTGCCTTCATTGTCTGTGGTAGGTCGAGAACATGGATGTTCAGGGTCTGAGCCCATTGCGTGGCACCATCAGGAAGTGGGTGTCCACCGCATAAGCGAATTCGTGGGGCTCGACGTTGAGATTGGGATCCCACTTGACGGGCTGGAATGTGCCCATCAGAACTATGATAGACAGTCCTGAACCGAATCGACTCACCCCATAGTCATAGCACATACCCAACTTTCTCAACCTCAAGGTGACAGCCCTTCCTGACAACTGGGTGCATCGGCCTGGAGGATGCACAAATTGAGTTCCTTGGTGAGGTGGTGTCTGGAACTGCCTCACAACGGGGTGGAGGGGGTGGAATGTCTTGACTGTCTTTCTGTGGAGGGGAAGGGGTCGACGCGCCCGATAGACGATTGGACAGGTAGGCGGTGCAGAGATAATGGAATATCAATGATAGCCGATTCAAGTAGGCTTGATTGGTACCAAATGAGATAGGCAATTGACGTTTGCGGGTCTCTCACGGATGGAGCATGGACTATGGAGGGAAGGTGCTGAAGGAGGGGACCCGAATCTAATGTCAGGTTTGAGAAGTGTGACAGGGTTTCTAGAGTGTTCGACTGGACCACAAGAATTGGGGGGGTTGACCCTCCTCCGGCATGATAATGATAGAAACTATGGGTCTTCCTTGCGGGGTTCGGCTTTGGAGTGCACACTTTGCGGGGAAAGACGACAGGAGGAATCGATTTGGGGGTGACAACCCATGTTCGTGTCGGTGGGGGCGGGGCTCTGCACGATGTGGGAGGGCGAGTGTGAGGGCTTGCGAGCGAGCGAGCGAGCGAGAGGGACCCAAGGCGCCAAACTTTGGCTGGCCCATCAGAGGAGACGGCTACTCACCCATCTACGCACTCCTGGGTTCTTTATCGCCATGCGCATGAAATCTTCGCCCGGATAACTAAGCAAGGACGGTTGCCCCAACCAATCCATTCCCCACTCATAACGGGACTTGGAGTACTCTCCCCTCGCACAGCACCACTCCGTCCTCTTGATCTCCTAACCGGGTGCAGGTGCCGCTCGTGTCGGCAGGAAGCACCAGCCATTCGCCCCCCAGCGCAGCCCCAAGTCTTCCATCCAGGATCCCTCCAGCTGGTGGCTTCTCTGGGTCCACCAAGTCCACAGGAGTTGCAATGCTCCATAATCCACTACAGGTGACCGACGCGGTCTAAAAAATGAGCGCGACCAACATGGTGCACCTTTGTCTGCCTCCACTTGCAGCCCTGGTACTTAGGAATTTTGCGGTAGTATTTCACGGTGCTGCAGAAGGACAACTGGTTCGTATCCAGAATGCACATATACCCGCCTCCATCTTCCTACCATCTGCTGGTCGCCTATTGTGGTATTCTCAGTAATATAGTACGTCGACCGTGACCGACGCTATTCACCAAACCAGAGACCAACTCCATGCTTACACAGGGTGGGTCACAAGTACGTCCAAGCGAGCCTCAGTTAGGATTACGCGACCTCGGACTTGCAGATACTGCGACGATTTGAACAGAGGATGATGCAACACTGTCAGGAAGACTTCTTCCATGCTATCAGGCGACACTCGGTGCCAATATGTGGCTCTTCCAAGCTAGCCTCAACCTATTTGGATCGGGGATGGAGACTAAATGGACGACAAAAGAGAACGGTACATAAGATTTAGATTCCGTTCATTCTATCTACGGCCATAGGACTTTGAGGCACTGCATTCTGCCCGAATTGCGCAGTTAACTGGAGTGCCGCCCCGTTATTAGTACCATGGTGGGGACCACGCAGGTATTCCAGATGCCGTGACTGTTCCCCGTCTTCAACGTCGCCTACTTCTGGCCCTCATTTATTCGTTTCGTTGCGAGCTGAGAATACAGGAATGTGTATCTGATGCACCTTGTGCACCTTTCAGAAATCTGACGCGTCTGCCATATATTTTATCAGACGGGAGGTCTACATTTGGCCCCTCTGCGACGATGGCGAATACATGGCTGTGGCAATGACGAATGTTCGGGGTTATCCTACCTTGTTGGATCACTTAGCGCTTAAACCTTCCAAGAACAAGTGGATGACTGAGCGTAGAAGAGTGTAAAGCGAGGATGTGATGGGTACAAGTTGAGGGACCCCCCAAATAAATAGACCAAATTAAGCGTGGCCAAAACACTCCCGGCGATATGCTAAATGACTGTGTGTGAAAACGAATAGAATAAACCAAACTACAGAACATTGTGTGGCGTACTTACAAATGTGAAGGCATGGCGGGGAAGTTCAGGCTGCAATGATCGATAGGAGAAGCAGCAAGGGCGACGAGTGTGAAGGAGGCGCGGAGAGGAGAAGAGGGTTCAAGGTGCGAACCAATGAGGAATGTGGGATGTGCAAGATTTTTCATGCATGGGCCGCACCGATTCCACGTTCCTCTTTCCTTCTCCTCCCGGACCTCCAAATAGTCACTTCAAAATGGCGACTCAACGACCCAGGACAGAGAACATGTAAGTGACGGCTGTACCGCGCGGCATTATCATGGTGGCTGACGATCAATCAATCGCAGCCTCCACCTAGAAAGTATGGCGCTTCGCTTCAATGTTGGCCCACCTCTCTGACTTCGGGCAACATACAGAAATAGCAGTCCAAGCCATCCTAAATCGGGACTATACACTTAGATTGTTTATAGAAAATGAGGCGCTGGAATTGCAGACGCAAGACAACCAAATCTGGACACCAGCCCAACGCCTGTATGACCCTTGTTTCTTCAGTATGAACACTTGGTGATGACTCTGCATGTACAGAGGTGTTTCGCCAACATCAGATATTCGCGTTGAGATCCAAATGAGGAGCAGTCGTTTATTTTGGGGCAAAACCCGACTGGCGAACGAGCCGATCGACGTTCAAGCGCTTTTCAGCGATTATTGGAGCTCTAACAAACATAAATTCACGGTACCGAGTAAGTCAGCATCACCAACTAGTCCGTTCGTATCTCATCACGAAGCGCAGAGGACATTATTGTCACTGGAAAGCATCAACCACATTGTTGGTCTCTAGAATTACAATTCTTTGCGAGCAATACCGTTCGTCTTTTTGCAACCTCCCATCCAGGCTGGCTAATAATCTTCGCATAGACGGACTCTCTGCGCTCCTCGCTCCATGAACTCCAAGAATTATTAAGGAGATACTCTACAGTGATGCCCAGATCAACCGTGACGGCTGTGGGGAACGCCTCTCAATATGGCGCTGTATTAGCAAAGGTCAGTTTTTCCACGTAGAGACTAGCAGAGCATTGACACCTTGAAGTTGAATCCAATCGCAAAGGCTGCCTTCGGTGTTGCCAAAGTTACGTCTAAGGTTCGTGCTCGCTACTGGCATATCAGCAGCAGAGGTAACGCTTGACCGTTTAGCTCTTGAGGGTACAAGATGAATGTGACCAGATATCATTGGGTCTTCTGGACCGGTTGAAACGCATTTTGCCTTTCGCAAACATTGTCGCTGACAAAATAGTCGCGGACAAATTAGTCTCCGAACAGATCGATTTCTTGGAGGATCTCATCCCGCGAATGTATGAGGCGATGCACAAGGTCGCGAACGTTTCATGCGACTATGTCAAATATGGTAGGTGGTCACCTGATGGCTTTTGCTAGTACTGATAATTGCAGCGAGAACGGTAGGCGGGCCGGCGTACCGGGAGACGATCGGAGAAGTCGACAGGGAATTAACGAGGGTCGCCGATGACTTCGACCTTGCAGTGAACGTTAAAGCTCTCCGCCGAACCAAAAAGACTGGTAGGCACTTATTCTCTCGATAGGTCATTCTCAACAATTCCGTGTAGAGCAGCAACTTTTACTTTTTCGTCTCAAGGGTGTCAAGACCAGCTATGACCGGGATCTTTGCTGTATGGAAGGCACCCGCAAATCCCTCCTCGGACAAATCACAGCGTGGGTGACCAAGGGATTGGAGCAAGCAAATGGGAGAAATATATACTGGATCTATGGCTCATCTGGCATCGGAAAGACGTCGTTAGCACATTCGATCTGCGCGAGCCTTCATGATGAAGAGCAGCTCGCTGGAGCATTCTTCTGCCAGAGGGATGACCAGGAATTGAAAGACCCCAGAAATATCCTTCCGACTCTCATCCACAAGCTCACGATACTCTTCCCCCCTTCTCGAAGGATTGTCGCAGAATATCTTCGTAACGACCCAGACATAACAATCCGACCCACTATCTTCCTTGAACTCATCCGAAAACTTCATCACCTCCCAAAAAAGACTCTCGTCTTTGTCATTGACGCACTTGATGAGTGTGACAGCACTCGGGGGCGTTCACGCATCCTGAAAGCCCTAACAGATGCCGCCGCACACTCCCCGTGGCTCAAGATTATCATCACGAGTAGACCCGAATTCGATATCCAGCGTTTTTTTGATGGTACCGCCCAATTATCACATGTGCGATATGATTTGGCCGCAGATAAAGAGATTACCTCCGACCTAAGAATCTTCGCGGAATACCGATTCAATAGGGTGGCTTCAAGCAGGTGCCTCCAATCTCCTTGGCCAGAACCATTACTCTTGGATGGAGTCATCTCCCGAGCAGGGGGTCTATTCATCTTCATCGAGAGCCTTGCACTTGCTCTTGAGCACTGTTACGAACCAACTAAGCTATTGGTGGCGACTTTGCAAGACTCAAGCAGCCCTGGCTTGGCGTCTCTATACGGACTTTACTCCAGTATCACCAGAGCACGGAGAGTACAACGCAATGCAGAATTCCGGCGGATGATTGGAGTGCTTCTTATAACGTCGCAGTACCGTCCGCTGTGTGAAGAGACGATTGCAGAGCTGGCAGGAATGAGGCCTGACGTGGTGAAAATGTGGGTCGAAGATCTCGGCTCTATGTTCTATCGAGACGAAGGAGCCAGTGGAGGGATTCGTTTCCGGCATTTGTCCATTTTGGACTTCTTTGTGAGTGAGAATTGTCAGGCCGACTATCAAGTCAACCTCCGACACGCAAATATGGAACTGGGGATCGCCTGCCTCGACAAGATGGTTGAACAGCTCCGTTTCAATATCTGTGAGCTCGAAGACTCCCGGCTCGCAAATGCGGATGTGAAAGATCTCGCATCGCGAATCAAAGAAAATATTTCCGACGCTTTGCAGTATAGTTCTCTGTATTGGTCAAATCATCTTTGCTTTACACCCAACATTGGCGAGAGGCGTGTCCGGGACAAGCTGAAGAAATTCTTTGAAGGACCCTCTGCACTATTTTGGGTTGAAATACTGAGCATTATGGGAATGTTGGGAATCGGCGTTCCAAGCCTTCGAGAACTGACATCGAAATTAGTTAAGGTGAGCACACCTCCAGCTTGCTGCGATGGTATTCAAAGGCGATTCTAACTTGCTCTAGGATACGGATGAGACACTTTTGGAAAAAATTGAGGATGTTTGTCGTTTCATGATCGTCTTCCGAACTCCCATCTCTATGAGCACTCCGCACACCTATATTTCAACGGGGCCATTCCTGCCCTCGGAGTCACCTTTATCAACGATCTTTAGCACACATTTCACTAAAGGCATCCAGGTACAAAGAGGAAAGGTGCTGTCATGGCCAGAGCCACCAGTAGAATGGATTGGTGTGGATTGCGTGAACTATTCTCCCAATGGACGCTACATTGTCACTGGATCGGGTGACAGGATGGTTCGGATCTGGGATGCCGAGACTGGCGATGCAGTCGGCAAGCCTCTGGAGGGGCACACTGACTCGGTGTGGTCAGTTGCATACTCCCCCAATGGGCGGCACATCATCTCTGGATCACCTGACAACACAATGCGAATCTGGAATGCTGAGAATGGCTCTACAGTCGGCAGGCCTCTGGAGGGGCACAGTGACTCGGTGTGGTCAGTTGCATACTCCCCCGATGGGCGGCACATCATCTCTGGATCTGAAGACAAGACCATTCGAATCTGGGATGCTAAGACTGGCTCTACAGTCGGCAAGGCTCTGCAGGGGCACACTGACTCGGTGTTGTCAGTTGCATACTCTCCCGATGGGCGGCACATCATCTCTGGATCATTTGACAAGACCATTCAAATCTGGAATGCTGAGACTGGCTCTACAGTTGGCAAGCTTCTGGAGCCGCGCACTGGCAGGGTGTGGTCAGTTGCTTACTCTCCCGATGGGCGGTACGTCGTCTCTGGATCTGAAGACAAGACAATTCGAATCTGGGATGCTGAAACTGGCTCTGCGGTCGGCAAGCCTCTGGAGGGGCATACTCGCGGGGTATGGTCAGTTGCTTACTCCCCCGATGGGCGGTACGTCGTCTCTGGATCTGAAGACAAGACAATTCGAATTTGGAATGCTGAGACCGGCTCTGCGGTCTGCGAGCCTCTGGAGGGGCACACTCGCGGGGTGTCGTCAGTTGCTTACTCTCCCGATGGGCGGTACATCATCTCTGGATCATATGACAACACAGTTCGGGTCTGGGATGCCGAGATTGGCTCTGCAGTCGGCAAGCGTCTAGAGGGGCACACTCGCTCTGTAACATCCGTTGCATGCTCTCCCGAAGCGCATGGGTCTAGCGATGGGGCCAATAACCTGCGGGACTTAGTTTCACAAATTACTCCCCGATTTCCCTCGAACATTGCGGCTGGACGGCCAAACCGAGAGGGTTGGGTCACAGACTCAGGGGGCGGCTTACTCTATTGGGTACCCCATGACTATCGCAGAGGCCTTCATTCACCTGCTCTTCTCACGATCCCTTCCACATCCCCTATTCGGTCAGTTTCTCTTAAATTTGATGAATTTGTATTTGGAACGTCTTGGACTCAAATTTTTAGCGCTGTATGGCCATAGCCTTTTCTTATTCTCGACTCCCTGCTTGCTATGTTCGTTACTCCTTGGTCGTGTTAGTTTGCAGTCACTTCTTCCTCTCACATTGTTAGATAGCAGCATTTCCATTTATAATGTCATGCGTATGTGATCCCCTACATGATATCTCCTCCCGCGTGATAGTATACAGCAGGAATGTGGTGTATCCAAGGAGAGGAGGACGCGGACGACCTTACGAACCAAATGTGCAGACCTGTAACCTGACGTGAAATTGTTGAAGATCTACAATTAAGAGGAGAGATGGTCCACATAATTGACTGATTTCCTGAATACGCAAAGCCCCCCAGAGGGCCAACGGTGAAACGCACGGCCTTGTGGGTAGCCAATCGATCGATCAATCAAAGCGTTCACAGAAGGGCAGTGCAGTCCAAGAGATGGAGCAAGCAGACGGAGGAGGGTTGAATATTTGTGCCTAAGTAATGGTGCTAGTGTCAAGATTATGCAGAACAATAAACTATGAAAGAGCAGGAGTAGCAAAGGGGTCCGATTGAGAAGAACAATGAATGGCGATACGACAGGCCAGGTGCCAAGCTACCACTAGCGGACGCGACCGTACGTACAGTATTTGAATGATGTATAGTGAGGAACCGAAGAGGGATCGGGTGCTTATTATCTCAGCTCCTGACATCATCCTTCTCCCGAGATACGTCTCTAACAGTTAATTCAAGCGCTTACTGGGAACCACTATCCTTTTAGATATGCCGTTCCCGGATATGGAACGAGTGCACAGTGGTGGCAAACGTAATCGCCGGATGCAAGTCAGATGTGGTCTGGTCTAACAAGCATGTAAATATATCAACTAGTAGCGAGGACATACAGCAGTAAATTAAATGGGGAAATACAAATTCCGACAAATCCTCGCTGCTGTAGGCACATGGTGGTTTCTCTGAGCACGGCGATCCACTTAATTCCTATGCTTGCTCCAATCTCGAGAGTTTCAAGGCGAAAGGAAATAACTTGCTTGACTATAGCTCCCTTGTATGCGGGGTGTGTAAGAGAAAGACATGAAGAAGAGAAGAGGATCAACTAGTTAACTGTGTGATATATATGTGGCAACCATCTGGAAAGAAATATATAGAACAGAGACCAAATAGAATACGTAAATAATGTGATGAGTCATAGCATTCCGACAGAGTGCCCACAAAGATAAGGGGTGATCAGACGAAGCTTCGCGAAATACAAATACAAATATGAAGAAGGTTGAGAAGAGTGAATATTCGGTTCTGAGTCATTACAACAAACCTGGAAGGAAATCCTACACCAGTTCCTTGCTCAATTTAATCCCTCCCGCCCCTCCACCTGCGCGCACGCTTACTCCCACCACATCCACCATCGTCATTACATCCACATTAGCCTTTCTTTTCACTTCCTACAGGTTTTGGGCCCTGTGCTCTAAGCCCAGATAACCGTGCGTGCGATCTCGACTCGTCGCCTGTCGTCGCCTCCGTCTCCATCGTCACTCTCCTCGCTCGATCCGCTACCTCTGCGCCATGTCAGAGGACTCACATTCCAGCTATGCGCACGTCCCCACCCTTACGAAAGAAACCTCCGCAGCTGATCGGCGCCCCGTACTGGTCAGTCAACAGAAAAAAATATCGCTTTTTCAAAGGTACGTCCACAGGGTAACTACCAAAAGCGACACCTTTTGAATACAACATAGAACATCAGCAAGAACCCAGCATTCATTCATTCATTTATTCATGCATTCATGCATTCGCGAGGGTCATCGAGAGTTTGTGATTCAGATCATTCTGAAGCGTCATTGAGCACCGTTTGAAATAAAAGTTCTGAGTTGACGTGAAGACAAAGAAAATTTGCCAGAAAATCGAATCAAAGGTCCCTAGAAACCGAGAAAAAAAGGAAAGAAAGAAAGAAAGTGATTGGCGGGAACAGTTCTTGGTTTGGTTTGGTTTGGTTCTCAGTCACGGTCTCGTCCACTCTTGTTGATAGAAAGCTTGCCCATCTCCTTGCGCTGGCGCAGAGTCTTAACTTCCTGACCAACAAGGTCCCGGAGCCGGTCAAGTTCGACCAAGCGTTCAGGTTTCGTTCCCATGAGTAGGTTGCGCCAGATGCCGGCGGCCCCCACAGAGTTGTCGACGAGGAGTTGGAGAGGGCGGTTGATCTTGAGGATGCGCTGGGAGATTCCTTCGGGAGGTGGGTAAAGTTCGTTGGGGAATGCAATACGAATAGCAAACCACCAGCCCAGGGGCTAAAGCGCATCATTAGCAAAATGTATTGAAGTCTCCCCCATGCGTCCACGCACCCTACTATCGCTCAACGTTCGTTCCATATAGCAATCATAGGTCAGAATCTGGCCTTCGGTCAAGGAAAACCTATCGGTGCCCATTAGTTATGTTCCACGTCATACACAGATGCGCGCACCTGTGCGCAACCCAGTGATTATCCTCCCTACGATGCCGTCCGAGCGCGAGGATAATCCGTGGCGATCCAGAGAAACCGAAAGGGTACCAAAGATCCCTCAGCATACCAGCAGCATCGGCATGTCGCCCATTGTACACGGCATTGTTGATGGCGTCTGTCAGATTAGGGGGGACGAACATCTTGTCGATGGGGCGAGGTGGGTACTGCGTGAGCTGCGCGCGCACGTAACGCTTGTACACCTGCGTCGTCCAGATGCTGAGGGCCACCTCGTCGACCTGTTCTCCGCGCTGGCACGACTGCAGCGCCCCGTCGAATTCCGAGAAGGGCCAGACGATGGCCCAGTTGAGGAGCCGTTGGTACACCTTGAGCCACGGTGGGGGTTCGTTGGGGTCGAGTCCGAAGCGAGTAAGCCAGTCGGGGGCATCGACGGCGCTGTCGATAGGGTTGGGCGAGAGAGGATTGTCGCCGTGGTTCGGACGGGCGACCCTCCTATCGCCATTATAATAATCCGAGCCGCGACCGTCATGCATGTCGTCTGCAGGCAGTTCGCCCCTAGCACGCTCTTCTTCAATTTCCCAGATCGCCTGAGAACGAGGAGAGCCAGACCTCTTCCTAAGTTTATATATCTCTTCTTCGTAAATTTGACCACCAGGTGACTCCTCCACGGGTCCTCGACGGATGGTATCACCGTACGTGCCGTCGGCTGGGTCGACGTCTGTATCAGGTCGGTAGTGGAGACCGCCTTCGTCGACCGCATGCCCAGGATGGAGGGAGTCGCCTTCAAAACCGGTCACAGTGGTCCGATCCGCTTCTTCTTCGGTGCGATCGACAGTAACAGTATCCTCGCCGCGATACTTGAGCTTATTGCGCTTGTTGTCACGACCGCTTCCCTTGAGTTGCGCTGCCTTCATTGTCTCTGTTAGCTCGCGAACATGCGCGTCCAGGGTCTTGGCCCATTCTGGGGCGTCGTCAGGAAGTTCTTGTCCACCGATGCTAGTTCCATACGCGTATTGGTGGAGTTCCGCGTTGAGCTTGGGATCGCGCCTGACGGTCTGGAATGTCCCAGTCAGAACAATAATACATTCCTCGAATCCGACTCACATCATAGTCATCCCCCATACCCAAACTTCTCAACCTTGTACTGATAGCCCTTCTCACTGCCTTCCTGACAACAGGATGTTGAAGCTCGTCGTCTACGGCCTGAAGAAGGATACACAAGTCCTCATCGTGGTGCTTGCCGAGCATATCTAGCGTATGAGGATTGAGCCCTTGATACACACTCTCTCCATCCGTCTGCAGATTCGTATACCCCGTATGCGGAGTCTTGAGCATCTCAATAAGCTCTCGCTCGGGCATATCCTCCACTCGATCCAGTTGGTGCTCGTCGACCATGTAGAGAGAGCTTCCGGCACGAGGGGGCGAACGTTCGGAAGGAGGGTGTATCTCAATGTCCATATGCAGAAGTTCGAGATTTGCCGCCTTCGGTGTCGAATCGCCTTCTTCTTCGCTCGCACCGTGAATGGTTCCAATCTCCTCAGGAATGGGAACGAAGGGCTCGTCATCGGCATCGACAATCTCGTACACCTCCTGCATATGGTTCGCAATGTCCGCGTTCTCGTCGGCGGAATTCCAATCGTCGTAGTGCCCAGCCGGATCCGCGTCGCCGACTTGATGGATGATGATGTTGTCATCCAGCTCGGTGAGTTCGTGGACGTGACTTTGAACATGCTCGTCTCCGAGATCCTGCTGAGCCTCAATGGTCCTGATATGGTCTCCGTCTTCAGAACGGACAGACACGGTCTTGGCTCGGTTTGCACGCGGTGTTCCGTGCGGGGTGCCGCCTTGATGTGCGGGAGGTACGTCCTGGTTCCCTTCCCGGAACGATGGCCAGTCTGCGGGAAGGTGTGCTGGATCGACTCTTCTAAGCCGAAGAGTGCTAATGAGTTCGGGAGGCTTTTGCGGACCATATTGAGTTCTTTGGTGAGCTGGTGTCTGGAACTGCCTTACAACAGGGGGCGGAGGGGGCGGAGGGGCCAGAGCGACTTGGTTGTCTTTTGGTGGAGGGGAAGGAGGAGGCTTGGTCGACGTGCTTAGTGGACGCAGGGCTGGCCCAGCAGGTGATCGGATGGGTGGGTGGCGCGGAGATGCCAGCGCATGGCTAATACCCTGCCTAGGAGGGCTGGGTGGCTGAATAGGCTGGGCACGAGGGGTTTGCGGGCCTCTGATGGATTGATGGATGGAGCGTGGGGACTCAAGACTAATGTCTTGTTTGAGAGGGGAACCAACACGTGACCGAAGACCTGAACCATAGGCTTGGTATGTAGCAGGATTTCTAGAGTGTTGGACTGGACCAGGAGAATTGGGAGCCGACCCTGTTCCAACGTGATCACGGTAGAAGCTATGCGTCTTCCTTGACGGAAGGAGCTCGGCTCTGGAGTGCACGCTCTGCGCAGGAGAGGCGGGAGGAGGGCTCGGCTCGGGATGGTTGAGAGCGTAACGCATGTCCGGATCGGTGGGGGCGAGGCTCTGCACGACGCTGTGAGGGCGGTCGACCATCACTGACGGGGCGCGAACGGAGATGGCGACATTGGCGTTTTGCATGTCGGAATAAGCAACGGAGGGGGGCCGCATACCGTTGGAAAGGCGATTTGCTGAGCGCATACCAGGGCGACCTTGAGGCGTCGGAGTCGCACCCGCTTGGCGTGATTGGCGTGAGGGAGTGCGTGAGGGACCTAAGGGAGACTTTCCAGTGTGCCACCCTTGGGAGCCGAAGTTCTCTAAGCCGCTGTTTCTATTGGGTTGATCAGCGCCGAGGGAATCGTGCCGCTGCAACGGGGGTCAAACTTTGACTAGATGGCCAGAATAGGAAGGCACCCACCGACCTGCGCGCTCCAGGGGTCTTTTTACCGCCTTGCGCGTTCTTGTCTTCGCCCGGGTAACTGACCACGGAATCCTGAAGGTCTTCGACTTCCGGATCGACGGGCTGCGGGCGAAACGCTGATTGACCGTAGGCGGGACCAAAGGGAGGCACTGCGCCCTCTACGGCAGGCTCATCGTCATCCCACTTGATATTGTCTTCCATGGGCTCGGTGTGAGTGATGTTCTCAAGGAACTCCAACACTAGGAGAGATAAAAGTTCAGTAAGTGAGCTGAGAACACCCAACAAGGTAGGCTAGGGTGGTTCTGACGTGCAGAGCCAGAGAAAACACGGTATTTTCTCTCGATCGAGATGGAGCGAGAGGACGAGCAGCTCATTCTCTAGGGAGGTTGGGCCCGTCATCGTTGGAAAGAGTTTTCTACCGCCTTGGACATTTCCAGGTGCGGAGAAAGAGAGACTCAAGTGGGTGCAACTTGACGAAGGAGCCTCAAAGCGGGAATGCCGCATGGCGGCCGCGTTGATCTCTAGCGCAGCACGGAGGGGAGCAATGCATCGGAGCAGAGCGAGGTATGACTCTTGCACCTGCACTTGCACGTGCGAACAAGGTTGAATGAAAGAAAGACGAAAGCTTACCCTTGTCACTGGCACCTGTGGTCAGAGAATGGATGCATTGGTGAGCTAAATGAGTCCACAGGATGGTACATGGTAACATGATACTAACGTGGAGTGCGTGTCCCGCCAACGATCGACTGGAATACGCCAGACATTGCGGTTCGAGCTGGCTGGGTCGCGTCGTTTTCTAAGAGATTTGGGTTTACTTATGCAGAAATAGATGAGAGCAGAAACGAGCAGAAAATGAGCAGAAACGAGCAGAAGCAGAGACGTTTTGAGAGAAAAGGTCTTGCGGGGGGATTAAGTGGCCGGAATCCAACGCCGAAAGCGCCCAAATGAGCAAATCGCCTGACGCTTGTCCAACATTATATATTATTTTATTTTCGAAAGATTTCCATCTCAAGTCACTGAGCCATCTTATGCATGTAGCACGTAGCACGTAGCCAGCACAGGCGCGGCGATAGTGGCTCTAAGGTGAAGATATCCTCCGCCTTATCCTCAACCACCTACGACCAGAACCTTCCTTAGTCCCGCTCATGGTACCACATTCTTTTCCGAACCTTCCACTATTTACTGCTCTCACCAGCCTCACACTCGACGCTTAACCGGTACTCGGTGCCGGCACTATTTCTGTCATCACTCGGCTGATTCGCGACAGCTCCCCTTCCGCGGTAAGTGTTACTGGAAGCAACAGGGACTTCTCTCGTAATCCACGCAATTTAAGCAAATGATACAACGAAAGAGAAGTAATCGGGAAAGGGATAGTGAATCGATACCGCTTCAAAGAATCTATTAAGAGCCTCTTTCAAAGGTTGGAACACCCCTCGTAAGTTACGCCAGTTTATTGGCGACATTACATGTAAAGAGCCAGACGCCTGCACACTCTCGAGCTCAAAGCTTCTCCAGAAATCGCGTGTGTCGAGAGATCAGGGAACAAAATCGGTCACCAGAAATTAACATTATGCAGCAGAAGGTGTCAGTAGAAGAGAACCGATGCTTGACTATCACACGACATAATCAATTAATTATCCAAATGACTCGCTCCCACCCCTCTTTCCTTGTTCCCGCGATTCGAGTCTATAAAATTGGACTCCAACGGCCTTACCTCCGAATTTTACAATGAAACCCGTGGGCGACTTTACGCAAACCGGCAAGGGCACTCCCCCCCCACCCCCCGCGACGGACCACCGCGGGGATAAGTCGAAAGTGGTCGTTTCGAGCAGTACAAAAGTGCCGGATCACTTACGCGGGCAGGGCATGTATGCTCGTCTCAGTTCATACCAGGTACTTGCTACGATCGCCGCTCTCGCGCCCTTGGAACGCTGCCTTGCACGGTGAAATGACCCTCATCAAAGGAAGAGAGGGCGGTACAACAACAGGAGGAGGACGGCCTCCCAGGATATAATCGACGTGACGAAGTCCCAAATCAGATGGGGGTGCATGTGGGTCATGGCATTCGTTGACGCGGAGCTAACGAAACGCCCGTTCCACTACCAGCGTCGAACCAGCAACCGCGAAGCACGTCGGTGGAAAGGAATGCATATCGCCTGGGACCGTTGTTCCTCTTCACTTTCGACGGGCTTGCTCGCCAGGGACGAAAGAAGGATGGCAATTCAGTAATTGGCAGTGGTCAAGGCACGGCGGAATGCTTCTTTTTCCCTGTGCAGTTCAGCTCAGGATAAGAGTCTTGTCCGAGGTTGTCGCCATTGAAATGAAAGAGCCAGAGCCAGTCGTATGTGTACCCAACCACATCTGTGCGGTCGACCTTGAGCACTTCTGCTGCAGGTAAGAGATTGGAATCACGAGACTGGGCATGCAAAGAACTACTGGGTTCGATGCAGAGCCTAGGAATTCTGCGTCCCAAACGCAGGCTCCCCTTATTTGTGTCTGTACGTTGTCTGAATACACTCTAGATAATTTCCTGAACCGAGGCGACGCCTGGATGGCTTCATTCAAAATTAGGAAGAGGAACAGGCATCTCTAGGGCAAGCAGAATAAGGAAAGTTCGTTAGGGATGAATGGTATACAGCAATGGAGGCAGCACGATATGTTGTGGGGCGACACATGCGGAGATGAGCACAAGTTACAAGGATGTAGCGAGAAGGTGGTAATACAATGCGGATAATCGAGCCGATATAAACTGTCACAATGTTTCAAATTCCCGACCTATATGATTCTCAATTAATTTGATGTGAGCCGAGACGGTTTGCTGGCCGGCCACCCCTCCTCCGGCCACGACCCCGGTTGTGTTGATTGGGTGGAGGTGATAGAAGAGGGGGTGGTTCGTCGGCGTGCATGCTGCGGTTTCGGTCTACTACAGGGCTCGTAGATGGCTTAGGGGCGTGCATACTTGCCATGCTTCCCGTCGGCTTTGGTGCATGCATGCTTGCCATAGTACCCGCGGGTTGCGGAGTTGGTGGAGAAGGAGCATGTATACTGGAATAGAGGCCAGTCGGACGAGGGGCATGCATGCTAGCCATGGATCCGGTAAGCGTTGGCGCGTGCCTACTTGTCGTCGGACCGGAAGCGAAAGAAATTGGTGTGTCCGTTGTGGGAGACACACTGGCGGGTGCGGATTGGCGGGGGATGTTAGGATTGCGCTCAGGCTCGATTTGGAGAGGAATGCTTCGGTTGTTCCCGTGTCCATGAAACGAATGGGAAGGGTGATCGTGGTATACACGACCCTGCTGTGGTTGAGTAGTCGAGGAAGGTTGAGTATTGGGAGTGGGCTGGCGGGCGAGCTCATCGTCCCAAGAGAAGTTGGCAGTAGGCTCGAAGTTGGCAGGTCCGAGTTCTTTCTCTGCCTCAGTGAGGCTTTTCTGCTTAACGAGCGCTAAACCTTTTCCTTTGTCCTTTTCCTTGTTGTGCGTTGTGGTGCCTTCCAGTTCAACGGCCTTAGCGAGGACTAGCACAGGTTCGGGTTCCTCGAGTGGCTGGACGGTTTGGGTTTCGACAGGCGGGGCCACGACCTCGGGCTGGAGTCGGACGGATACTGGCTGAGGCTCGGGGGTGGCCTGACTCTTGGCTTCGACTTCTGCCTCTTCCTCCTGATCGACGCTTTCGTCGACGCTCGGCTCATCATACTCTTCCTTGACTTGGTCACCATAATGAGCCATCTCGTGCCCCCAGAACCCATCGCTCCGTTTCTTGGGTTTCTTTTCTTCGACCTCAGGAAGGGGTTGTTCCCCAGCCTCCTCCGCAACAGAGGTCTCGAGCTCCATGCCCCTCTTGATTTGCAGCAGAGCATAGCCAGGGTCTTGCTCGGCATCGAACTTCAAGTGCGCTCTGAAGCTCGACTTCCATTTCCAATCGTCCTGGATAAGCTCTGCAAGGGCGAGCAGGTCCTCATCCATAACCCACACGCCCACCTCTTGTTTGATCCAGAGGCGGGCTTGGCGTATATGGGGGTTAGACGAATTCTTGAACGAATCGGGCTCCTTGATGTCCGAGTATAGCCTTTCGGCAAAAGCGATCGAGAACTCCATAAGATTAAGTGCAGAAATTACGAAAGGATTAGGGGCGGCCTTGTCGCGGATGGCATCAAGGACATGACGTTGGAGCTGCAAATCCATCAAAATCAGATCGAAAGCATATGTAGTTAGAGATAGCGGGTAAGACAGACCTTATAGAAACTCCGCCCGATCCGATCATCATCCATCGGTTTCTTGCACTTCCAATCAACAGTGACATACGCTGGAACCAGGGAACCTTTGACTTCCTCCGGAGACATTTTACTGAGTGTATGAGCCTGAGCTAACTGCCACATAGAACTCATAAGAGTGTGGTTGCCTTGGCCGAGGGCCTGCGTCGCTGCGATATTCGACCCTTCAACCTGTTTGGATGTCTGGCTTTTAATAACCTCGCTGTATTTGCCGAGCCTGTCCACATAGACCTTTCGGAGCGCAGCCATAATCCACTGGCGCAAGGGCATCTGGTCAAGCTTGTCCACGTCGGGGTCCGCGGGGATTGTGAACTTCTTGCCGGCAATGGCTTCATATGTGGAGTACATATCAGGGGAGACGTTGGGGATGGGGGCGGTGGTATCTGTAACCAGAGCGAGGCTAGATTCGTCGGTCGGAAGGTTGTGAAGGTTTGTCTCTGCTTCGACTCCCTCGTCCTCCTTTTCTTCATACTCGTGGATGCTGTCAACCACTTGAGGCGCAAGTGCTTGATTGAGCTTAGCGCCGAGGAACGCAGCGAAGGCTTGGATAGAGACCTTTGGACCACCGTTCGGAAGTTGGACCGAGGCGTCATCTTGCTCGTGTGCTTCTTGTCCATTATGGACTTCTCCCTCGGCTTGGGCTACATCAACCTCTCCTGGCTTACTCTCGATGTCGTGAAGGCGGATGCGAAGTTCCTCGACTTCCATGAGCGCCTTCTCATGTTCTCCAGCCGGGACGGTGGGTGGTGGGACGTTGGTCTGAGTAGTAGAATCGGCGAATACGCGAGTGGGTTCCACGGCTTGGACTGCCGTTTCCGTAAACTGGCGAAGGGGCTCTTGAACTTGAGCGGAGGAGTCAACAAGGACGCGAAGAGTCTCAGTGGTCTGGGTAGCAGAATCAATCAGAGCCGGGTTGTGTTGGACAGACTGGGTGGAAGCATCGACAAGGTGGCGAGGAAGTTCAGTAACCTGAACAGAGCGTTCAACGAGGACACGGCCAGCCGGGACAACCGAATCAACTTGAACTCCGAACTCCGCTTTCTCCACCGCAGGTGTAGGGACAATCGTGGTCGAGGTGGGGACCACTGGGAGCGTCTGAACACCTGCGTCGGCCTGCACCAACAAGTCAGCATCGTGATCGGAAATAGCAGAAGGCTGGATGGATACTAACAGTTGGCCTCGTTCGCGTTTTCTTCAACTTTTCAATCCTCAACTTCTCGTTACGCTTGTCATGTTGGACCATCTCATTAGCCTGAGCGATGCTCAATTGAAGTTTGGCAATCTTGGCATCCTGAGATTCGACTATTTTGACGGTAGAAGTCAGCTCGCGTTGCTTACGCGCGATAGCACGTTCAGCTTCTTCGATACGACGTTTGAGCCGAGCAATTTCACTGTCACGGGCGCCTAAGTCGGACTGTTGTGTAACAAGCTTGGCTTCTAGATCTCTGATCCATTGCTGAGGGGATCGCATCGTTAGAAGGTGCTCGGAGGAGGCTAAACAAGTTACATACCGAACCCGAGGCATCCATAGGCCGGGCCACATCAGCGAGACCAGTCTCATGCCGATGCATGCCACGCGTAGGGATGAGTCGAATGGAACTGCGGCGAAAGATAACATAGAATAGAGCCTGAAAGATGCGGACGACGAGAGCGACTGGTCCACAAGTTATTGTAACAACACTTAGTCCTGTAAACACGACGAAGTAAGTCAGTCACTCCGAGCATAAAGCAAAATGGCGGACTGACCGAGCAGCGAGATGTTGAACCACTGGAGGAAGCCCAGGAGCATGTCCACCACACAGAGGGCTACAAAGGCCATAATAACGATTGCGACGAAACGAGGATCAACGCTTGCGAGGTTGCTT
>Ga0307515_10001807_pt1 | contig 47731 bp, 23 predicted proteins | sample 17_EM_MG_FD_194513 | JGI IMG/M metagenome (GOLD analysis project Ga0307515, IMG submission 194513) | Populus trichocarpa ectomycorrhiza microbial communities from riparian zone in the Pacific Northwest, United States - 17_EM | ecosystem: Host-associated > Plants > Roots > Unclassified | place... | reverse complement strand
TCAAATGGGTCCCCAAACAAATAGTATTTCTCAATTGGGCCACTATTGATAAACATGACCAGATTAATCCCCGCAGAAAACGTATAGTTTTAAGCAAATATCATATGATTCTCAAATGGATCTTCGATTAAATTATTATCAATTGAGCTTCTATTTATCCAACAAGATCAAATTAATCTCACTATACCATTTGAATTAATGAAAATACAGTGTAGTTTCAAGACAGATAAATCATTTTTTATGAATTCTAATCTTTTTTCAAATCAATTTAATATTTTTTTTTGTTTTTACTTGGAGTATATTCAAGAATTGAATAATATGTTGATAACAAGATAGGGAAAAAGTTCAGGGGGTTAACTGGGTATCGTCTGATTAGTAGGGACCTAAATGAGAATATGTTTTGTTTAAGGACTTAAGTGAGGGGTAGATGATAATTGGGGGATAAACATGACCTTTATCCTGCTTATCTGTATGGGTATGGTCAAAATATAATTAATCAGTGCTAAAGAGTCAGATTTAGGGAAATCGGTGCTGAGGTGTAGTTTTGTTAATGGTGGAGGAAGATAATTAAGAGAGAATGGTAAATCTGACAATACACATATTTTTTTTATTTAAATTATTTATCCATTTTTAAAACATCAGCTGTGTCTTTATTGCAACTGTATAAATCATGTGATGAGTTGTTGTCTTAGAGCCACATGCCTGTCCCCCGAGTGAGGGCATGTGTCTTTATCTTTCAATAATCTTCGTCTTTTTTTTTCGTTTATAGTTTTATCCATGGATATTAAACCCCGATTGGAGATGCCCGGGCCAAGGAATGGGTCCTAGATTTTAAGGGTTGATCTTATCTAGCATGAAAAAAAATTTATATTTGAGATTTTTTTATATAAATTATAAAAAAATAAAATATTTCATGTTAAAAAAGTTAAAAAACAATCAATATAAATATATATTATATATTGATTATCTCACATTAAATAAGTAAGAAATAATTCAACTAAATATTTATAAATTAATTATATATTTTTTTAATTTATTAAAAAAATAAAAATAAAAATCAAGTTTTATCCGGGTTACGCCGAGTCAATTATATTCTTATTTTTGATGATTTAAAATCCAACCAAAACCCGAGACGCCTGGCTCGACGAGTTGATTATAACTTATTCCCTTGTTTATAATTATTAATTGATTGATCTTTTGGTTTTGAAAACTATATATTTAATCTTTATATTTGAAATCTATCTATAACTTAACTTTTTATTCATTCCATATCCATGTTCCTTTTCACCTTGTTCTAGTTTTTTTAAAAAAAATGGTAGAAAAGGAAAGGAAAACAAATTGATAATATGGGAATATTTGTGAGAAAAGAAGGAATTTTTAAGAACAAAATGGTATTAAATTAAGAATGGTTAACACGGGTCAAATGACTACTCAATTAGTTTTTAATATTAAAAGGATTGTTTAATTTGTTTTTAAAACTAGAGGGATGAATTTATAATTTACCCCATAGACTAAGGTTTTTTTACCATTCTCTTGTCATTTAATCTGTAGCATGGTATGTTGTATTGTTTTTTTCTAACTTAGTGAAATATCTTATTTTAAGGGCTTTTAATCATTGTTTGACCGATCAATTAAAAATAAGACCGGGTTAAAAATCTAAATTAATATAAATAATTTAATTAATCCAAATCTAGCCCGTCAAAACTTGATCATCAACTCATTTTCTTTTTTTAAAAAAAAAATTAATCATATAACACCATTTTGATTTAAGAAAAAATTTAATTATGTTTTCTTAGTGTTTTATAATAATTTTAATGTTTTTATACTAAAAAATAAATAAATAATCCAAAAGAAACGATCGGAATGGTATTTTTTTCTTCCGCGGCTAATGATAGAATTGCTTTTTCCATGGGACCTAGTCAACAAGATGAAGCTAGTTGGGCAGAGTGGAGTTTTGTAGACAATCTATGACATTGGTCCCACCAAGACGACCTTCCTTGCTCATAAATGTTTGGAATTTCCATGGTGATTGCACATGAATTTCGGCAACTAAGATTGTTTTATCAACAAGAGATCATGGGCCTCTGATTTCACCCTCAGCCACAACCAACCACCCTTTAAAATAAAATAAAATAAAAACAATAAATAAATTGGGATTAGTTAGACACTTGATTGCTTATACTTCTGCATTTCATGGGACATTGCAACTACCATTGAGAGATTAATTTATGACTCTGAGATCCCTCAATTAATTATTTTTTTTTAAAAAAAATAGAGCATAGATTTAAATTCCTTGATTTAAATTTAAATTCAAACTGGTAGTTGGGTTCTTAATTGAGTGATTGACTGTTGCTCTTATTACCATGTGTTGTTCATATCTCACAAGGATGCCAAGGCAATTATGCAAGCAGAACAATCAAGCTTTGGTATTAGGTCACCGACAGCATCAAATGATGATTTATTTTTCTTAGAAAACTATTTATGATATTAAAAAACTAAATTAAAACCTAAAACTTTGTAAATACAATCAAACAATTCCCAGTTCTTGCTGATCAAATAGAAAGAAAACTCTGGATATTTTTGGAGATGTGGTAATTAAATGTTGTTATTTTGTTTTGGAAGTGCATTAAGATAATATTTTTTATTTTTTAGTATTAACATATCAAAATAATAATATAAAAATTTATCTATTTACACCGGTGGTGGTTATAGAAGATGATTAATACGTAGACTAATTATTTATTTGATTCATAATCAGATAAAACAAAAGAATATTTAGCAATTTACAAGAAAAGGCCAAGTGTAGTATTACCAAGAAGATCTGAATTCTTCACAAATCGGACATGGCATAGAGAATTTCAGGTGAGATAACATATCACATTGACCTTTCTTCTACCTTTCTATTTTCCTACCCTTTTCTGATGTTGAAAGACGAACACATTTAGCAGCTGTTCATTTATTTCTAACAATCCCAACATACAGGTTGAACTTTCTATAGTTACGTTTTTCGTGTTAAAATGTATTAAAATGATATTTTTTAATTTTTTAAAAATTATTTTTGAGATTAGCACATTAAAACGATTCAAAATAAAAAAAAATTAATTCAAAACAAAAATTATTTTTAAAATATAAAAATAAACATGATATTCAGCCCTGAACCACTGTTCTTAATTTTATGAATGTACCTGCAATAGCATTCTTATTTATCTAGATTTTTATCCATGGTACCCAACTTTTCCTGAATTAGTAGGTTCATCGGTACCTAGAATGTGCCTAAACGGGATGGATAATCTTTTTTTTTTTAATTTTTTTATTAACTTGGATATCTAGATCATTTTATATGTACCCGACTAAATGACAGTACAAACTTCTAGTGGTTTTGAGGGAATTCGAACTTATGATCATTAGGGAGCAAATCCAAGATGTGACCAGTTGAGTTACCTCTCGGGGTTAATATTTTTCAATTTTGATTTGATGTTTGTGGGCATAATTTTATTGACCGTCATGGAATTTTAGTTGTAGCGTTTGTTAATTATTTTAAAATAAAAAATAAAGAAATTTGTTGGGATCAAAAGCACACGTTGTTCTGTATTTTTTATTTTAAAAATATAAAGATTCATTTAAAAATATATTTATCTTATATCTTTACTCCATATCCTTCTTGTCAATATATATATATATGCAAATGCAAGCTAAGATCCTGCATTACGAAGCATCCGTCCCTCTATTTCATGCCTTAAATTTGAAGCATTAAATCATTTGCTACGAGGAGTTGATTGCTCGTAACATTAATTTTATTTGTTTTTATGTTTTAAAATAATTCTGTTTTAATTATGTTTTTAGTATTTTTAGATTATTTTGATGTTTTAATATTAAAAATAAATTTTAAAATATAAAAAAAATATTATTTTAATATATTTATAAATAAAAAAATATTTTAAAAAATAATTATTACTATAATATAAAAAAACTCGTTTTGAATGCTTAGATGGGCCATGGGACGAAAACCTCAAATAAAAAATAATAACTGAAGTCTGAAGATGGCTGTCTTCTTATCAAATTGCTGGACCATTTGAGAAAAGGATGGCTCAACATACTGAGCCCAACAGCTGCTCTTGTGTCATGTGATGGTTCATACTTTCTTTAATAAAGAATCCGACAGGATCAGCCTATATTCTTGACTTTTAATGTTTCCAAATCTCCAATTTTATGGTTATGGTATGACGATGAATTAATTTTTAATAAATTAATAGTTTTAATTAAATAATATTTTTTAATCTCAATTTTAATTTTAAATTTAAATAATATTTGATTGATTGATTGAATGAATGATAAGCTTTTGTAGTCTTGAAAATTTCAAGCTTTGACATCAATAATAATAATAATAATTAATAAGCATGTTCCCAAAGCTTCGTTTTTCTTTTCTTTTCTTTTCCCCTCCAAGAACTTATTAGTCATCGAAGAGTTGAAGATTTCAAGCTTGGACATTGATTAAGTTTCATTTTAACCATATTTTCATGCGTTAATGAAAAATTAAGGGATGCAGGGGATTTGAAATCTGGAATATTCAATAAAATGTTTTAATTTTAGATGTTAGAAGTAACATGCGTAGTTATAAGACCATGACATGACCCATGACTTGGACTAGTCCAAGATATAATGTGGATGAGTTGGCTTGGGTTATAAAATTAATTAAAAAAATTATTGTTTTAAATTTTTTTTAAAAAACTAAAATAAATTTATTATATTTTAATAGGTTCGATCAGATCATAAATAGATCTATCAAGTAAATCAAATTTAAATAAATTAGCGGTCATTTAGTTCAATATAAAACTTGATTTGAATTATAAGCTAATGGATTAATCAACTTGGCTAAGTCTGATTTAATGAATAGGATGAGTTTATTTTCATACCATTATTTAGTACAAAATTCTCTTTTACAAAAAAAAAAAAATGATATTGAAGAGATGAGTACTGATTGATTGATGCAATAAAAGTGTAGACAAATTTTGCACGATCAAACCCCGCTTCCCTCATTCTAAAGTGTTTAATGAAAAAAAGAGAAATTCCTTAGGTCCCCAATAATCCTCCTGCCCATGTTCGTGGATTTCAAGCCAACCCCACAGAAGGAAATAGCTGAACTCAAGGGTTTTGGTGGATCAATGGCTAGCTAGGCAGCAGCCATAACTAACTAGTGTAATCGGCTACCACAGTCGAGAGCTGGAAAAACGTTTGGCCCATCAGTTTTGACAGCGATGAAACGATTAGAAGAACAACTGGTTCTTAGCATCTGAATCTCTGCAAGGTCACATGCAAAATGAACAACTGGTTCTCAGTATACTACGTGGTTGCTTTTGTTTTTAAAACAACCCACAGAAAACAAGTGTTTGATAACTAAAGAAACATGATTTACTTTTTGTGGATCCCAGCACAATTTATGTTTAAAACGCAGGGCAGTGGAAAACAGCTTGAAGCTGTTTCTTTTTATCTGTGAAGAGTGAATTTTCACTCTGAAGATGAACAATAAAAGAATCTAATTTTTTTATTTTTAATTATGTTTTATTTAAAAAAATTAGTGTTTAACATTATTCAATGACACTACATAAATTAAAAGGAGATCGCATGATGAAGTAATATTTGCAGAATTTGATCGTAATCTTAATTTTGTTCATGATGATATTTTACCTGATTTTGTTACACGCTCAAAAAACCATGGAAACTGTAGTTCTTATCAGATAAATTTTATAAGCGATGAAATTATAGATAGTTTAATAAAATAATAAAAAATATTTTATATAAAGTATATTTATTTGATGATGTAATAGCATTAGTTAAATTTACAATATTTAAATTAAAAAACCATCAATATTAATATATATATCTTTTTTAGTTATTTTATCACCTTAATTTGAAAAATATTATTAACCAAATACATTAAACTATTTTTTGTTTAACCTCAATTTCAACTACAGTTTTAATCAAACATATATAAATACCAAACCAACCTCAACCAAAAATACTTTTTATAAAAATAATTTTTTTCAAACTACAACCATAAAAGCTATCACAATACCAAACACTGACATGTATATATCTCATGATAAAGAAGTGTTTTGGTTTTTCGAATAACATATGCAGCGGAAATAATAAAACAGGAAAATAATAAAATAAAACCAATCAGAAAGGGTCAATTTGATTGATTCTAGATGAAAGAATCCTTTTATTGAATTTCATTGCATTTAGTCAGAATTTATATAATTAATTAATTAATTAAGTAATTGGGAGAGTGACTAAGCTTGAGCATTTGAAAGAGGGGACAAAGCAAACCAAAAAAGAACTTTACAGTTTTCCTGTGAATATGAATATAAAATCATGTACAGAAATAGCATACGGCATAAATTAGTGACAAGGCATTTTTTGAAAATCTTAAAATCAAAGTATTTTGACAAAATTAAGAATTTCAAATTGAAAATAATAATTAAATGGAATATAGCGATACATAGCATATATTATAAAATAATAAATATTAAAATGATGAAAATATAAGGTGGGATGGATATAATAAGGAAATCAACAAGAAAAACAGTTGAAAATAAGTTATAAAATTTAAAATGTGTATATGATATTTCTTTATTCCTAACTGATTTTTCACTAGATTATTGGTTGGATTAAATGTTATACGAAAGAACTAGTTGATATAAAACATACAAGCTTAGATTATCTTTGTTTTTTATTTTATTTTAATGTTTTTAGCTTATTTTTATACATTTATTTTCATAGCATTAATGATCAAAACAAAGTGTTATAAGAGACTATTTTGTTATGGATAATTTAATAAAATTATTTTGTGATATTTATAATTGTTTTATAACTTCTAAGAACATATAAGAGAGAAAAATAAAAATAAAAATAAAATATTGAATAATAAAATATATGAGAATAAGGATAGTTTATTTATTTATTTTATTTTTCCAGACATTTATTTCTGATTAAAGACGGGCTCCCTGAAGACGACGCTGTTTAGCGAAATAAACGAAGCCGCAAGGCAGGCTGAAAAGTGAAAAGCTCATAACAATTTTCTCATCCTTTTTTCTTTCTCAAGCCATCAATTTAACCCTTATTAAAAATATTTTCAATTTAACTTTCATGTATTCTAATTTCAATCAATTGAGTCCAATACAAAACTTCCATCCAATTATTCCGTTATCTTAGATTTACAAAGCTAGAAGAGAGAAAGTGAACTCCAAGTCACCCTATCAACTCAAATTAATTATTTTTTAAATTAAAATAATATTATTTTATGTTTTTAAACAAGTTAAATATAAATTAGATTTAACATGGTCAATTAAATCATGAGTTAATCTATCAGATCAATCAGATTTGGTAAGGTTAAGAACTTTTCTAATTCAAATTGAAAATTGGCCTGGTCAAGCTTTGGCTTGCTGGTTTCTAGATCAATCCATTATACGGGGTTTGATAATTATGGATGGATGTTACATATCGGGCCTTGATTGACAGTCTTCATTTATACAGGGACTAAATAGACTAATAAGAGATAATACAGGGCTTAAAACACAGATATAGCCTTCCAAGGTTTCTTCTTCAACGAGTCAGTTCTCTCTCTATTAAAACTTAGTTTTTTTTTTTGCAGAAGCAAAACACAGAAAAACCAGAGAGAGAGAATGAGCAGAGGAAGCGGAGCTGGATATGATCGGCATATCACCATATTCTCCCCTGAAGGCCGCCTCTTTCAAGTCGGTACGTACTGTCTTCTATCACTGTAACTGAAATGTCCTGTCTCCCCCTCTCCTTTTCTCGCTATTAATTGAAATTGAAAATGAAATTGCCGGTGCAGAGTATGCGTTCAAGGCAGTGAAGGCAGCTTCCACCACTTCCATTGGAGTTCGTGGCAGCGATTCTGTATGTGTTGTTACTCAAAAGAAGGTTCCGGTGAGTTAATCACTATTTTTTCTGTTTCTTCTTTTTAATTCTATCAACTGCCTTGATCTAGGGTTTGTATGTTTTTTTAATAATTGTTTTTTGAAATGTGGGAGCAGGACAAGCTTTTGGATCAGACTAGTGTTACTCACCTTTTCCCTATTACCAAGTTCCTTGGATTACTGGCCACCGGCATTACTGGTCTGCTTCTTTGGCTTTTATCCTTTTCTTGTTAGCAAAAATTTTATAGCACAAGGTAATTGATATATCTTGATTTTTTTTTTGTAGCTGATGCAAGGAATTTAGTGCAACAAGCAAGGAATGAAGCGGCGGAGTTTAGGTTTAGATATGGGTATGAAATGCCTGTGGATGCATTAGCCAGATGGTATGTTTGTGATTTTCATCATAATTTACATTAGAACATTCAGATGGATACGTTTGATTATGTTCGAGTTTTTCAATATGTGGGATGAATACATTTCTGTTTGGGTTATTAATAGCAAGTAGAGGTTTCATCTTAACTGTGTCTACCGTTAATTGTTAAAAAATAAACGAATTTTTACTGCCTGTTCTCGAGTTTTAACTGATGATATCTTGTCTAACCTAGTTTGTTTTTCATCCTTGTAATCTCGAATTTTTCTAAATTATCTATCGATAGCGGCATGTTTTTTTTTTTTGCTTTACCGCTACTATAGCCTTATATAAGCTAATGATGATGTTTACGTTTTGTATATATAGGATAGCAGACAAATCGCAAGTTTATACACAGCATGCATATATGAGACCTCTTGGAGTAGGTAGGGGTTCTTGTTTTTATTTTTGCTTTTGTAGCTAAGATTGTTATTACTTCTACATGCAGCACCTTCATAACACGTATCTCAGTGTGTGTCGTGGACATTTACACCTGCTAATTGCTGCTGGTGGTCTTATTCTTTTTTTATTTTGAAATATTTACTGCATCTTTTCTGTGAAGTTGCTATGATTTTGGGTATTGATGAAGAGAACGGGCCTCAGCTTTACAAGTGTGATCCAGCTGGCCACTTTTATGGTCACAAGGTATTTGACAAATTTGTTCTTTTCATCAAAATGCGTTACATTATCGATGCTTTATGCAGAATGTGCTGTTTGTCTATTGTGTAATGGGTGCACCTGTGAATCCTGTGATCATATAACCAACAAAACTTGAATAAGTTGAGGTAAATATTTCTCTGAAGACATGCTCAAGCTATGTCCTCAGAAGAGAATATCTGATAATTTGTGTATGATTTTGAATTTCACATGACAATGGCATTTGCCTTTTTTTGGTGATCTCCTGTGTTTTTCTAGTATTTCTAAATCTGGCAACTATTGTTATTTGTTGTTTAGCTAGGCCAGTTAATTTGCATCTAGGGTGTGTTTACTAGATTTGGTAGCTGATGAACAGTGTAGATATTAACATTCAGGAAGCTACCTGGTTCTATGATATGATCACTTAATCATGTATGATGCAACTCTGGAATTATTGATCGCATGTTGGTGGTTTATTTTAAATTTGCATTCTACATAATTCTAAGGGAGCATTTTGCTTGAGGAACTAACTTTATGCTCATGTTGCAGGCTACAAGTGCTGGATTGAAAGAACAAGAGGCTATCAATTTCCTGGAAAAGAAAATGAAAAATGACCCTGCTCTCTCCTATGAGGAAACTGTGCAGGTACTTGTGTCTATTTCCTATTACTCGGAAGGGACTGTATTTATTTTGTTAACTTATTACCATGGGCCTCTAATTGTTTTGCACAAGAGAAATATGCCCTTTGCTTGTCAACTATTAAGTCCTCTTACTTTCCTTCTTCTCATTTTGGAGATACTTTAGTATGCTTATGATTTTTTGGGCCATAAAACATGCAGTAGCTATCAAGTACTTTTAATTTTGCCTCATAGTGTTAAAGAATCTCAGGGGTATTTATTGGAGTTTCCCATGGTTTTATTTACAGAAATGGATTATTTGATTTCCTGGGCTATGAAAGGATTCCGAGCATGACATAAAATAATTGTGGGGATAGATATGATTGCTATTTTGTCTGATTGTTTGACTAATTGGTGCAAAGCTGCTTTTAGATTATTTCTAAGGGGTTTTCTGTTTGTTCCAGACATAACATTCTATATGAGGTCCTGATATAGCATATTGGTTTTACTGTGCAGACTGCTATTTCTGCTCTGCAATCTGTTCTCCAAGAGGATTTCAAGGCTACTGAGATAGAGGTTGGATGTCTCCCTTTTATACATTCTGCAGTTAGTGATACTAGACCACTAATATTAAATGACCGAAAACAAAAGGATACTGGTATTAAATATACTGCAAGGGCAGATATTAAAAAAGAAAAAGAAAGAAACTTCAGTGTAATTTGTCTTCTCTGACACATGTCCTATGATTGAACTCTGGTATTTCCACTTCTGTTAAGGTGGCTTTCCTTCTGTTATGTTTCCACTAGAATTTGGAATATTTGCAGTGTCTGCTAAACATGCTTACCATTACAGCATGGGCATGAAAATGCTGTTTTAATAGATTTAAATATAGAAGTAAAATGGTTTCTCACGGTCAGTGTTTGATTTTCGGCAGGTGGGAGTTGTGAGAACAGGTGACTGTGTTTTTAGAGTGCTGTCCACTGAGGAAATTGATGAACATTTAACTGCTATCAGTGAACGTGATTGATCTACGGAGCAATCAGAGCCACTTGGGGAAATGTTCTTGCTATAATTTGAAGTTATCGAAACATTCTTACTTAATTATGGAGTTTGACAGGAAAAGGAAGAGTTGGAAACATTGTTTTGAATTGTATTCCAAGATCCCTCCCAATATTTGTTAAATTGCCGAATCATGTTACCATTAATGACATTTCTGCAGTTTTCTGTCTGCTGTCATCCATGAAATGATAACGGGTCGGTTTAGGGAGAACGTTCTTAGCGATCCTAACTATTTGCATGTGTATGTTTGGGATTTTATGAGCACCTCGACTGCTTGGTGTTTTGGATCTTTGAAAATTCGCCTGTAGTGAACCCATGCAGTTAGATCTTTTCATGCTGGGTCTAGTTGATATCTATGAAGCCAGCATACAATAACTCTCTACTAGTTATTCTGAGTCACCTGGAGTAGTAATTATCAGAACTTATTTCAGGAGTTTACTTGTATCCATGTTCCATGCTTATTCTTCAACGTGAAAGTTCAAGTACTAGTTGGATTCAATATTGACACCTTTCCTTGGATTCCAAAGCTGCTGCTGTCACAGAAGACGACACCACTTTGCTGTCAGGATCATCCAACCTCCTGGTAATCTTTCCATCAGCTACCCCATTTATTATGGTTGCTTTCTTGTACACAGCATTGACGAGGTTTACCAACTTTAAAAGGATACTACCAAGTGTTTGAATGACAAATTTTAAAAATCATAAATTTGGCAACTTTAAAGTTAAATTGGGTTTGATTTAATTATTAATTTTCACCTAGTTTAATTTGAAATTCAATATAAGTCGGGTCTTGGATTAAGATGTCATTGAATTGACTTGCTAGGCTGGTTTGAGTTTAATAACACCTCGAGTCAAAGAAAAGACACAACAGAAACCACTGGTACCACAATTGCATGCAACTGATTCATTATTTTAGTTATATCTACAAGCTAGCTTAGCTAGGAAAACAAAATAGGAAGGAAACAGTGGAATCTGATGACAGAATTGCTTACACCATTGTTAATTTACCGAGCTTCTCACCAATGAATTATTAACATCAAATGACACCAGGAGCCCCTCCAAACACTTGAGTGGGAATGATAATACTCTTTCAAGTCGGTTGATCGAAGAGTCCCAGTAAAGTGCTTAGAGAAATTTTAGAGTATCAAGGAACCAATTCAACTTAAAAATTTAAACTGTTAGGTAAGGTCCTAAAACCTCTTCTTTTCATACAAAACTTGTCATTTTTCCCTGACCTAGAAGCTCCTAGAAATAGGAAGAAGATCTGAAAGCCCTTTGCTTGAAACTTGTACAGGCCCACATTACCCTGTGTTTAATTTTTATTAAATAAATGAGGATGATGAAATTCGAACTCGTGACCGCTTAGTCATCAAGGCTCTAATACCATGTCAAAGAACCATCTCAACCCAATAGCTTAAGCTGTTAAATAAAATTTCAAGATATGATTTATATTATTCTCTATCATAGAAGACACACTTGAGTTGATCCATGCTATGCTATGATGTTCCTCTCCTTGTTTTATCTGCTTAGTATTAATGGTCATTGACCATACTATTTATAGCAGCTGTTCTATGCGAAAGGGAGATTGTCAGCAACAGAATAATCCCACGCCGTTCTTTCATCTCTATCCACCCTTCACTTTTCTGAAAATCTTATTAGATTATGGGACTATATGCATCACACTACTAAATTATCAGTTATGACATTATTTTGGAAGGAACTCTTTCTTGAAAAAGGTAAAAAAACAAATTTAAAGTTAATTAGTTGTTCAAAACTCAAAATCTTAACAAGACACTGACCAAACGCAATCTAAAAGTGTAATTTGAAACTGGTTAGCAACACGAAGCTAGCAGACTGGCCATTCGCTTAATTTGTGCTAACATGTTTTTCTAACTTGTTTGTGAAATCAGTTTGTCACATCTCTTAATTTGATCCAATGTTTCGCCCTCATGTCACTGTTTCCAGGGAAATCCATTTACACAATGGATGCCTCAACATCTCCCATTACAGCCCCATGCCAGCATAAGTAATCCCTTCATGTGAGTACAACAAAGACATCAGCACCACAACCACAGGCATGCATGAATGTGAGAGAGCAGACTAAATGCAAGCATTTAGGCTTCATTTTGATGATAAATTTGTATATGAACCATAGAGAATGATCTGCAGCGAGAGGTTATGCTCCAAAACATTTCTATAATACCGAGCTAGTTTCATTTTTAATCTATTTGACAGAAGTCATTGTCATATATGTATATATCCCAATGTTTAGTGCCATGATGAATTAATGATGCTTATCATCTTTCATTGATTTTGGTCACGAATTCAGCAGCCTAATTACTTCCAGTCCTCATCCTCTTGAGTAGGGCAGCTATTCATTCTTCGTTTACCTCAGGTACAAGTTTCCACTTTCCACTGTCTCTTTTTCTTTGTTTCCCCCTCATGTTCATGCTACCATTAGTAGATTCATCTTTCACCGTGCAGGTAAGTTGATTTAGAAAACCCCAGTTATAGTACTGTTGATCAGGACCAGTATATTTTGAGCTCCCGCTTAGCCTAGCTTCGCGTTCATGTTGAGCTGCATGTCGCCGGCTTGCCTGGTCCGGCGAAGTTAGGGTGGCACAGCCCAGTGCACTGCACCGTTTGGTCGGCTGGCCCTAAGAACATTATCCTGACACAAACTGATTTCTAGCTAGGGTAATAAAATAATTCTTTCCATGTTTTGATTTGGAGGCTATTTAACTGGTGCATCAGCATGACTTCTCAAAACAAAAAAAGGTCGATGATAACATTCTTGGTCCAAACACCCTTTCTGCACTGCTTCCATCAGGTTAATTGCCTCCATCTCGACAATCGGTCAAACTGCATGATATCTCGAGATAAAAAATAGAAGAGACCGGAAACATCTAGGAAATACAGAAATAGAGAGGAAAAAACTATATCATATACAAAATTCTATAAATTAATATATATGAATGATTGGTAGATTAAAATAACCCACACACACACCAATTAGAAGAATATATAGAGAGGTCTGACGATTGTGATAAGCAAACAAGTTTCGCCAATATTGCAGGCTCTCCATTAATGGAAGGTAGTGCAGTGCCTGTCATTTGATGACTCATGTAAGTGCCTGGATGACTTGAATATGCGCCGGCCGTCTTCTATTATATTACATTATCTCTTAGTAGCCAAAACTCTATGCTTATGCCAACTGCTAGTTGACTTGTTTGAAAACGCGGTCCAACTCGTATTTTTTTTAAAATTAAAATATTTTTATTTTATTAAAAATTAATATTTTTTTAGTGTTTTTGAATCGTTTTGATACACTAATATTAAAAATAATTTTTAAAAAATAAAAAATCATTACCTTAATATATTTCTAAGTAAAAACTATCACAATCCTAAAAAGAAATTCAATTCCCTTCCATCATCCATCCATTTTTATCCTGATCCAAGATATAATTAATTGGTTTTGACTTTTGAGTGATCCAATAAGGTGGCCAATTTTTTATTATTTTTATATATGTTGAGACTCGAATCTTCTTTTATCAAATAATATTATTTGAGATCATGCACGATCATTAAACTAAATGTTATTACAATATCCTACACTTATGTTCATCTATCTTCGTAATTCACAGGTTTATTTCTTCCATTACTGGTTTGAATTTTTAAGATTGGCATGATAAATAAAATATAAATATATGAATCTGAATAACTCTCGAAAAGAAATGTTATGTTTTTTTTTTCTTGGATCAATTCAAACCCATAATAAACTAGGTTTATTTCTTCCATTACTTGTTTGAATTTTTAAAATCGGATATAAATATCTGAATCTGAATAACTCTTGAAAAGAATTGACTCGCGTTACAAGTTGAGAGAGTTGACGTTTTAGAATTTTTTTTTTAAAAAATCAAAATAATATTATTTTAATAAAAATAATAAAAAAAACCAACTAATTAAGAGTCAGATTTTAACCTGATTAAGCTCAAGTTGGCCGAGTAATCTAATCCACTTGAGTTTTTAATCGGATTAGCCAAGTTTTATCTTCTTCTTCTTTACCTAGATCAATTTAAATCCATAATAAAACTAACCACCAAGCTAGATTAGTTTTACAGCTATGATTAAAAGCAATATGGTTGACTTTTGGCTTTGGATATTAATCAAGGTGTAAAGTGTTTATAATTAGTGCTTAATATTTAAATAAGAGAAGCAAGAAGAGCTAGGTATAGGGACGTGGGGGTGATGGCACGACCCATGAGACTTATTATTTGACATGTAGTAGTTAGGTAGGCGCTAGCAATTTATGGTGTGGCTATTGGTGGGGGTGATGGCACCAGTAACATGCAAGTCTTAATGGTAAGAAATATATGTCTTCCTAGCTAGGGTTTCTAGTTTTCAATGTGCTAGCCAATGGCCTCCTTGGCAGGTGCATTCTTTGGATACACAAAATCCCAATCACAAGAAGATTTCACTCACATAATCTTCCATTTTGTCACCACTTTGGAATAAAAGCTACCAATGCTCTCTATTTACTGTAACTAGGTCTACGTAGGTGTCACTTTGCTTGTTTGGAAATGCAGAAGAGATTGCGATGAAACCCGCGTTCTCTCCTTGTATTGTTATATATAGGTGTCATGTCACTCTCCTTTTACATGTTTTTCCATGCTCAATTAACTCTAGTACTGCATTCATTCATGAAAAATATATCAATTTTTAACTCTAAGAAAATTAATCTTTAACAATTTCTTACATTGATTCTTGCGACGTAACCTACATATATTCCGTGACCACTATAAAGCTCTAATTATATTATATGCTGCTAGATTATATAATATTAAGCACTGCTTAACTCAATCAAGACACTCATCAATTTCTTCTCCAATCTCTCTTTGCTCCCCTTTGTTGTGAAATGGCATCATGCTCAACTGCTAGAAAGACTGTCTGACGCAATATTGTTGCGAGGGATCTCCCTACCGACACACGGGTACGTTATGGCATGATTCACTGACGCCTGTGCCTCCACTTTGCTGAGTTTATGGGTTCTGACTCTAATCCCACCTTTGTAGTAATCAAACATAACTCAGCTCTGAAGCTGTGATGATCCCATAAAACCCTGGCGGTTGATTCCTCTTCCACTCTAGTGCGGCAGGGGTCAGAATGGCCCTGCCCTTTTCCGCCTCATTACAGATCTTTCTGCTCTCTGACGCCACCCGCACCCAGATATGCATATACACTTGCTACATGAGGTCTCTCCTTGAGGTTTTTCTCCCTCTCTCTATATATAGCAGGGAGATCCACATCCTAATTGGCACTAGATTCTTTGTTGCTCAAGATTCTCTTGCTGACTCCCTCTCCAACAAATTATTTTGCCTTCCCTCCAGCAAACTTCGACTCAATCTCATTTTCGAGTCGCATTTCACAAAAAAGTCCTAATCTCCTAGTTTTAGACCCAGTTTCCACCCACATATGGCTTGTGCAATCATAATAACGTTACAACATAGGTGAGCTTGCTATCTATCTTGTTTTTGGAGCAATTTTTAGTGCCCTATCTATATATTGCAGATCTATATTTTGTTTGCTCTCACTCCCAGCCTAGCACAAGACTAGAAGAAGAATCTTCTTGGAAATGTGCATATATATATATATATATATATATATGAACTAATCATAGACTTGTAATCATCCAGGCATAAGTCAGCCCACGGCAATGTGCCACGCTGAACATGCAAATCCTCTTGTGAATGTCTCAGCAAGTAAACTCGGTGGAAGGTTCATCTAACCTTTTACCAGAAAAATAAGATATTACCCTTTCAACATTTCCTCAAGTAATCTTTTCTCCTAATTAATCCAATATTTCGTATCTGATTAAGACATTCAATTTGAAAACCTCAATTATAAATAGTACTATTCTCTGTTTATGACCTTCAAATTGGAATTTTCAAATTGAACAGTAGTTACCGAGAAAAAGAAAAGAAAAGGAGTCCTGTCTCCTTGAAGACTGACAATTTCTTTATAATTTTAAACCATGGTGTGATATCTATGCTTAGATAAAAATATTCCTATCTTAAAGATTCAAAAACATGATTTTGTTACAGTAGATATTCCTTGTTCTTCCTCCAAAACCACATAGTGTAAAGCCAACTTTTGCACTCAATAAACAACATTTTGTAATCTAGTTTTGAGGGTCACCTTTACTCTAAGAACATGGCTTTGCTTTCAATCCACATCTTCTCCCTGTGTTTTATACTTAGCCTTTGCTTTCCTCTACGTTACATCAAGGTTCTAAACCCTATAAAATACTAAAGTAACAACTTTAAAAATTTACTATTTTTTATTTGTAAGTATGTAAACTAATTAATTAAAATCACTCTAATGTGACACGTTTTATTTCTCGGTAACATCTGTGGGGTGGTCTTTTTTCTTTCACTGATATTTATTTTGTTCTGATTGGAGTAGGAGCAAGAACATACTATGATTTAAGAAATGGTGCACAGATTACGGGAGGTGTTGTTGTTATTTTCGTTCCTAGCGATCTTACCCAAGGCTACTGGGGTTGAGGCTTATTCTCGCGGCGGCGTGATACAGGAAAGTGCTGCCTATTGCCTGAGCTGGAGGTTGGCTGTGGAGGCTAACAATGTGCGTGCGTGGCGCACGGTCCCTTCTCAATGCTTGCGATACGTTGAAACTTACATGCTTGGAGGACAGTATGACAGGGACCTTGACTTGATTGTGGACCAAATCTTGAGTTATGTGAATGAGATAGTTCCTTCTAGTGATGGCATGGACGCTTGGATCCTAGATGTTGATGACACCTGCATCTCCAATGTCTTCTACTACAGAGGAAAGAGATATGGGTATATGTGTGCATGGTCCTGTCATATGTATGCTCTATTAATTGGTACTGCAAGCTTACTAATCAATGGTGTTTGTTTCCTGTACTGTAGGTGTGATCCATACGATCCAGCTGGTTTCAGGGCATGGGCATTAAAGGGAGGATGTCCAGCAATTCCTGCTGTTCTTGGATTGTTTGACTACCTAGTTCAAAGTGGTTTTAAAGTATTCCTAGTCACTGGCAGAGACAAAGAAGCTCTTGGCCAAGTCACAATTGATAATCTGCATATTCAGGGTTTCATCGGCTACGAGAGAATAATCTTGAGGTAAGATGGTACAACCAAACATTTCATGGTGGCCAGAGTACCTTTTCAGGCCACAAAACTCTACTTGAGGAATCAATCTTCAGTAAGCCAATTGATTAATCATCTGAGAGGGTAATTTTCCTTGGATTTGAAATAATAACATATAGCATATATTCTCCTTCAAAATGATTACTCAAATAGAAATCACATGGAAGAATACCTGACAGTGACAGGCTTTCATGGCACACTCCAATGATTAGGTATTTTGAAAAAATGACTGATCACTGCTTGGTTCCTCTTATTTGTAGTATTGACTTCGTAGTTGATATGTTGAAGTTAATGCCATCCCAACTATGCATATTTTCGGATGCCATACGAGTCAACATCATCGCCAGAAAGCACTCCTGTTCCATCAGAATCATAGGCTAGGCAAAAGGCACAATCCCTTAGCTCAATCTAGAATCAAGAAGACAAGAACCCTTTACAAGCCTAACCAAATTGACAGGGAAACTAGGCTCACCACCTAATACAAAATTGCCTTTCCAAGCTAAGACAAGTTGTGTGGATTGCCAGCTGTGTGGATTGCCAGCTGTGGATGGAATTTTTTGAAATTCCATGTAGGCAGGATTGGATGGGCTAACAGATGTGCATGTCAGCATTATTATTACTGTTTAAATGGCTTATGATAAACCCTGGATTTGTAATCTTCTTGTTCTCTCAATCTCCAACAGGACAGCAGAATTCATAGGACAAAGCGCAGTGGCATACAAGTCAGAAATAAGAAGGCAATTAGAAAAGGAAGGGTACAGAATATGGGGGAATGTGGGTGATCAATGGAGTGATCTTCAGGGAGAATGTTTAGGAAACCGGACATTCAAGCTACCAAATCCAATGTATTTTGTTCCCTGAAATCCAGTGTGGAACACTACTTCATCTTTTGTGTCTCGAAATGATCATAAGACAAGAATTGTAACGTTATTATCGTGTTGCCAATGAAATAAATCATAATTCAGTCGAATAAATGGCTGAAGCTTACTACAAATGAACTTATTATTATTACTCTTTGAGCAGTATTTAAACAAGCATTAGCATATCCATGAAATGGTCATACCAAAAAACTTAATCATGGGAGAGTAAATCACATTTTCACATGACTATATTGATTTTGGAAGTGAATGAGGTTTACCTGTAAAAACCCATTTTTAGCTCTGCTGCTGCCTCCTTGGTGGTCAGAAGATAGAGAGAGCTGGTAGTTGGATGGACGAGTTCTCTGTGGCATTTCATCAAACATGTTAAGGATGCAGGAGAGTAGTAATACGGATCAATTTAACATCAAAACGGCGACGTTTAAAACATTCAGTTTTTGGCGCAAAGTACAAAGGGCACGTGTTACCGTTACAGATTCGCTAAAGATAGAAATCTTTGGATTTAATCAACGAAGTTTCGCAGAAAAAACGGAGGAACCCCTTTTTCCTCTTTTTTTTTTTCCCATACAAAATTCTTTATTAATTTTCTGCAGCTGCAGCATTTGGAAAGAAATCCCCAGATATTTGAATTTGAGGACAAGAACAAGAAGGAAAGATGAACGATGCAGATGTGTCAAGGCAGATACAGCAAATGGCCAGATTCATCCGTCAAGAGGCGGAGGAGAAGGCCAACGAGATTTCTGTCTCCGCCGAGGAGGTTTCATTAATTTTGTTTGATTAACACGATGTTGTATTATTACTGTTCATGATCTTACCCTTTTTTTAAAAAAATGTACGTTGTCAGGAATTTAACATCGAGAAGCTGCAAATCCTGGAAGCTGAAAAGAAAAGGATCAGACAAGAATTCGAACGGAAGACTAAGCAAGTTGATATACGGAGGAAGATGTCAGTTCTATTACCATATCTTGTTTTCTTTTTTTTACCAGAAATCTTGAATTTCTGTTGTTCGGATTGTTAATGAAATGTTGTCTGATCTTTGCTATGTAGCGAGTACTCGATGCAGCTGAATGCGTCGCGTATAAAAGTTCTTCAAGCACAGGATGATATTGTGAATTCCATGAAAGAATCTGCTAGCAAGCAACTTCTGCGTGTTTCGAACAACAAGAAGGAATACAAGAAGCTTCTCAAGGATTTGATTGTTCAGGTAATTCGACAAGTCCTCGTATCGATGTCTTACGAGGAATGATATTATTATATGAAACATATTGTCTACTGACTTGATACTTTTGTTCAACGTGATCTGTAGAGTTTAATCCGACTGAAGGAGCCAGCAGTTCTGCTCCGATGCAGAGAGGTTGACCGTAAGATTGTCGAGTCGGTTCTGGAGGATGCAAGCCGCTTATATGCAGAGAAAACCAAAGTACATGCTCCTGATGTTACCATTGATACCACTGTATACCTTCCGCCACCTCCGAAATCTTCGGACTCTCACGATCCTTTTTGGTAATAATCTCTGATTTTTCCCGCAAAAGCTTCTCAAGCTGAGAATGTTGTTTTCTTCTTGAACACATGTCAATGTCATGCCTTTTACATTGTTTATGCTTCCTTTGTCAATTGCTCTCAAAGTTCCGGCGGAGTGGTAATGGCCTCAAAAGATGGGAAGATAGTTTTTGAGAACACTTTGGATGCAAGATTGGATGTTGCCTTCGGAAAGAAACTGCCAGAGGTACGTTTTCGCTTACCAACTCAACAAAAGGTCTGTCCTAAACTGCACAAATCATCCTGTCATGCTTGCATTTCGTAAAATCACGTGCTGCACTGCAGGTAGCTGTATATTCGAAATTTAGTCACCGATGTGGTTAGCATTCGCTCTGCTGTTTGTGACTTCCCTTTACAATTTTTTGTTTTTGTTTTTGTTTTTTTCACTTGGTTTGTTGCTTGTAATATCACTTCTACCAGAAAAGTTTCAGAATGACTGAATTGGAAGTGGAAAGTAGCTTTCTGTTTCTAGCTCTGGAAGTGATAAACCTTAGACTAATTTCAACCATTTGTTTGTCTCTCTGCAGATCCGAAAGCAGCTTCTTGGAAAATTAGGAGCATGATGATCGGGATTTGAAATTTGCTGTGACAACAAGGCAGCATGATCTTCTTTGTAGATGTAAAGCATTTCAGCTCCCGGACCTTCTGCTTCCATGATTTAATAAGCTCAGCAAACTTTTCAAGTTTCATTTCCATCGAACTTCTCCCTTTGAGATAGGGCATCACATTGTCATTACTTTTTGATTATTTGGGTTTGCCGAAAGAGTGAATATGGTAGTATCTCTTATTTATTTCATACGTGGAGATGTCATTCAATAATGTGCTTCATGTGGTTTGAAGGCTTTGCATGCATGCTTCATAATCTGTAATGGAAGTGTTTTGCGACAAAATAACTTCATTGCAGAACCTGTCACCAAACCAATTCATATCATGAAAATACGATCTCAATCCTAGGTGCTCTCTGGTGCATAATATCAGTTCGTGATGTCGAGCTGTGCAAATGAAGTATCAGATGGAATAAAATTTAATATTTTCTCCAAAATCGTGAATTCATATACATCAAGAACCATTGTGATTCCTTGAAAATACAGACTGCAAAATACACGGAAGCTAGGACATGGAATGCCGGCGACTCCTGCCAGTTTTCCCCTCTGGCCCGCGAGGCTTTCTACCAGATTTTTGGTGCCTCCCTCCTCCTGGGCCGCTAAAAATGCCAATCCTTCCGATTCCCTTCGATAGTGAGGTGAAGAAAGTTTTTCCATTTCCTGACTTGTCAATCATCCCTTGTTTCATGTACATCTGCTCCTTCTCCAACTCACTCAGTCTCACCCGCATTCTTGATATCTCAAGCTTTAGTTCTCGGTTTTCCCTCCGCAAAGAAGCATAATTATCTCGAGGCGACATCGCTGCGCTGGGTATGCCACTGCTGATTCTCTGTGATAGGAACCCGTCTCCTGAGCTTCCAGACAAGGCATTCTTTAAACGTAGCTGCTCAGAGTAGAGAACTTGAACTGTCATCTGCACTGGAAGACGATCATTCTGTGCAGCATGATTGCACGCTTCTTGTGATAGCTTTTGGCAGTCTATCAACTTGCAAAGCTTCTTACATTCATGCTCAGATAGCAATGGATGAGCCTAGATAGAAAAATGAAGAGCACATGTGATTTACAACAGATAAACAGAGAGCAAGTGAAATACCTTCCTCCCCCGACCCCCACGAACAAATATAAAAAAAAAAAACTTTTGGTTGAGATGCCATTTGAGATATTAAGAAGAATTCAAATATATTTGAAGCTGTCCATAATAAACAAGATTAATGAAATGAGAGCATCTTATTGAAATCCTAAAGAAGCCTTAACCAAGATGAATTTCAATGCATTAAGTCCAATTAATCATATGGAACTTTCCTCAAATCCTGTATTAAAAAATCCACAGAGCTGAATACTTGGGATTGAAACTATTCTGAATGCTCAGACAGTAGATGTTGGCATGATTAAGAAGCGCATTGGGTGAGTTTTAATGAAATTCTAAAGCTTTGGATCACGGGAACTGGAAAAAATACCTTCAAATATATGTCAATTGCTCGATAAAGCCCATCATCAATCACTCGAGCATAATCAGGGAGTATCTCAATCATGGCAGTGAATTTCTGCAAACTCAAATATGGATCAGGAGCAGTTTCTGCGAGATATGAATCGATAAGCCTTCCAACTTTCAATAACGAACCATGGCCAGGAGATCCAATGCCTTCAGATTCATACCCACAATCTTCATTTTCTTCTTCTTCAACACGCTGCAGAAAATTTACTAGTATCCGATGGACAGTATCGACATCAAATAATGAATCCCCACTCCGGACAGATGGTATAAGAAGATCATCAAGTGAAACCATTTCCAACCTAAAAGCTATTCGTCTTTCAAGCTCAAGCCTACATGCAATAGCAGCATCCAACATGATGGCCATCCTTAACATCCCGAACAGAAAATTCAATGGAATGGAAGAGCTCTTATCTGTTGGCATTAGACTTACAAGAGTTTCTACAATTATACTCTGATCATTTTCCTCCATGTTAGGACTTGATTTCATCCTCGCTGGATTCCAAATCTGAGATTTTCCAATACCCTTTAATGATATCTGGGCATAATGCATTAAAGAGGCAACAATGCTATCTAGCCGGACTCCTACACTTCGCATGGCACAGATAACTCTTTGGTAATAATCAATCCTTAGCACCGAGAGATCCTCGACCCACCACTCTAGACAGCTACTCTTAAGTTCTGCGGATTCACTATTGCAATCTAAATGGGACAGGCCTGACACCAACTGCTCCTTGCAAGCATTGATGGCAATGGCCTCTATACATCTGTTTGGAATTCCCACTTCCTCTGCTATGGGAGGTAGCAGCTCACAAGTAGCAAGGACTTCGACAGACCTTTCAAGACTGTGCACCACAAATTCATTCAGATAAGTCTCCGTGCGGGCAATGAGGTTTTCTTCCCGGTAGTCTTCAGTCATTTCCAGGTATTCAGCAGCGCAGCGCAGATGGGCAACATTTGCAGTTGTGATCTCAAAGTTCATGCCATAACAGAATTTCATGGCAAGTTCAAATGTATGGGGCCCACCGGGTAAGTTGCAGAGCTCCAATTTCGAAATATTTGAGTCCTTTGCATCTGCAACCATTTTCCGTATCTTTCCACTTCGAGACACAAGGGGAAACTGCAGCAAACAAGAACCCCAAACTCATCACACAGAGCTGAAATTGAAATCATTCAAATGTAGAACACGAATTTCCAAAGCAAAAACCTTACCTTATGCAGTAGAAAAGACTCCCCATCCACAACAATTGTAATGTCTCCTGCAACATCTGAAAAGATACTGTATGGAAGAACAGACATCTATTACGATGCTGAAGATCAAGGATTCTGAAGAATTCAAATCATGGGCACTGCTAGCCCCTAAAGAAAGTCCAGGAGCACAAAATAATTTGAGATTTGGGATTCTTTTCCTTTTCCTCAGTCCTTTTTCGAAATGGCTTATGAGTTTTAGAACTAAAGAGCTAAAATTGCAAAAGATGATCAAACCATTCTCTCCAAAAACAATCTACATACTATAGCACTCATGCGCAATTAGGACTGTACTAATCAAATAAAACAAGGACACTGGGAATCTTTGGTTAATTAAGTATAAAAAACTGATTAAGTTATTAATTTCTTTTTTTAAAAAAAATCCATGGTTTAGAATAATTAATACCTACTCTAGCTAGTTAAAAACAAAGATTAACACTAATAAAAATGCACAAACAAGACAACTTGCAGATCTCCATATCCAAGCCTAAGCATAAACACACACACACAGAGGACAAAAAAAACAGATCTTTATATTATAATCCCAAAATCTTACCACCTAGAAAATGAAAATCTTCTAACAGTAAACAAAACCCTCAAGAAGAAAACTAAATAATAAAACATTTTGCGACAGCCCACCAAACCTTATATGCACATAAAAATGTTGAGATGGAGGGAAACAAAAAGATGGGTTTATTACCGAGTAGTGAAGGAGTTGCAGAAGTTAGGAGTAGTAGGTGATCTCTTAGAAGAAGAAAGAAGGTTCTCAGACACCATTTTTTTTTCCTTTCAGACAAAACAATAATCTTAAAGCAGTCTTTGAGCCGAGAGGCAGATGATGATGATGATGGAGGGAATATGAATAACAGGTTGTAGTTTACGTAAATAGCCTTGTCATCACTGCTTATTTACCAAGAAAAGTTGCTTTTGTGCCAGGCCTGCTAAAGAATTTCGAGTTACTGTTATGGTCAGAGTTGAGCTCAGAATCTGTCAGAGATGATGAGGTTGCGCGGGCGACAAAGATTTCGATATCTGAGCACTGGACTTTACAGGATAGGACACTAGCTAGGTAACATGCTCCTCCTCCTCCCCCTCCTCCTCCCCTCTTACGTTGTTTAATTTATGTACGGTTTGGAACATTCAATGCTATGATGATGTAGTCAATGCAATGAGTGTTTTGTAGTTTCTGCTTAGATTTTACTTGGAATTAAGTTTATTTATGATGAATTCTTAAAAGCATAAAAAAAAATTAATTTAATTTATTTTTTCAGTTTAAGGTACTTTAGAATTCACTTCAAAGCCACTGCCAACATGCAAATTAAAATTAAAATTAAAATTAAAATTAAAAGATTGTAGCTTGAGTTAATTTTTCTTATAATCATATTAAAATTACATATTTTTAATTTCAATATGTTTTAGAAATTGTATTATCAAACATGTAAATTAACATGTTTTTTTAATAATTAAATTAAATCATTTAGAAAAATGATTACTTGTTTATATATATACATATAATCTTGATTGATGAGATATATTCAAATTAACTTACGAATTAATTGAAATTAAGTTCTTTTCTTAAACGATTTGAAATATGTGGTTTTTATATTGGTATAAAGTAAAATTAACTATTTATAATTAATCTTGATTAAGATTTAAAGTGCATATTATCATGTAATAATGAAAAAAAAAAGGCATGGAGAGAAGTAAAAGGTATTCATTTTCAATTTCAAGAGATTTTCAAGGATAAAGGAAAAGGAAAAGGCAGTCAATAACACACTATTGGATTGGATGGTGGCAAAAGCGTTAATTCCATGAAGTCCATGGCCAGAGGTCTCTTCAAAGCAAAAGAAAGAGAATGTTATTGAAGAAAGAAGAGGGAGGCGTGGAGTGATTGGACAGATGATGGCTGGCACGGAACTCAATAAAGAGAGCAATTATTAGAGAGACTGTCCTCTTCTCTTCTCTTTTTCATCATCCATTGAATACAACAAATAATCTGAATCCCAAAATATTCTCCCTTCCTTCGGTTTGTTTGACCCATCCAGATCACATTTTCCAACCTCATTTCAGTCCCTGATATGTTGCCTCCTTGTCAATTTAGTCCCTTCTAGCATCGTGGTGGTTTTTGCTTTTCAAGGTACTTTTCAAATAGCTTTTCGCATGAGAAAACATTAGGATGGTACTGTTTGCAATTGTGGTCGTTATTGTTTTTTAAAGTATTTTTATTTTTTTTAAATTTATTTTTGACATCAGCACATCAAGATAATATGAAAACACCAAAAAAAAATTAACTCGAAGGAAAAAAAATCATTTTTTCAATAGCACGGTGACGCTGCAAAAACAAACACTGCCTAAATCAATGCTCTTTAGATGTTTTCTATATGATTTGAATGTGCTGATATTAAAAGTAAAAAAAAAACTGAAAAAAAACCATTTTCATGCGTTTTTAATTAATTAAAAAAAAGGTTTTAAAAAGAGTTGTCCCAAATGCATGCTCTCCCCCTTTGCATTCCTCCTTTTTCTCTTTACATGTGGTGCCTAAAGGCTCAAATAAAACAACAAGGAAGACCATTCTTTCTTTACAATTTCTTAATATAAGATTTTTATATCAATGAGCATATTGTGATTTTACAATTTCATTTTCTGTCTTTGGATATATATATATATATAGATGCGTCTCATGGATTAAATAAATATTTTACAGATGGAGAAGGAGTGAGATTGCTAATTAAGCATCAACATCCACCGTGTTTAGGACAAGATTGAGAAGTTTAAGACTTAATTAATGTTAATAAAATAACATAAGGAGGTGAGGTGGTGGTAGTAATATAGACTGAGTTTGCTGCCCTATATATCCTACTCTCTCTCGACATGTAACATTCCCAATGGAGACCACATGCACAGAACACTTTCCTTTTGTCGGCTGCTCTCGGACATTATTCACGACGGCATGCGGCATGCCAATGCCCGATTGGCATCTTACCAATCATATGCCCACCAATTCTATTCATTCCAGCTCTCTCCCTCTGTTTGTGTATGTCGTTGCAAATTGTATTGGCTATGGTGAGAAATGATGCAAATAATTTTTAATCTTGATCAGCATGTTGGTTTTGTGTAAAACATGTTATTTTTAAATAAAAAATATTTTTTAAATTTAAAAATTCAACTCGACCATGACGTGTTCTCAAATAGACACACATCTCTTGTTTATAAATTTAAAAATCCGGTTCGGTTTAATTTTAGTTTTGATTTTATAACACTAAAATCAAAATACTCAAACTAAACCAAACTGACTGATATAAAAAAAAAAAAAAAAACTGCTTTCTACACCCTAGATCTCATCCCTAACATTGCAGTCGCCCCCTTCTACTCCCAATCTTCTACACGCCACACCACCTTTCAAGGTTCAATTATTCCTCGATATCTCCATCTACAATATTCTCTAGATGTAGCAAGCCATCACCCCCCTCCGGAGCTCCTCCACGCCACACCCTACCTTTCTATATATCTTCATTCTAATTCAATCTGCGCATGAAGGGAGGCTGTCTCTACTCTTGAAAGAAAATGGGGTGGTGGCTGCTTTAACTAGGTGAACTACGGTATGGATGGCGTGGAGGAGATGAGGGAGATTGTGGTGTGGGTTTACAATTTTTCTTGGGAGGAGGACGATGAAGAGAGGAATTAATTCTCTGGGTCATGAAGTTGGCCATGGGTATGGTTTACCTTTCTATCACACTGAGATTGTTGTAGCTAATCTGTTTATTTTATTATTATTTTTCTCCATTTACACTGTATATGACTAAGGTGGGTCCCTTAATAATTTCTTGTTATAATAATATCAACAAATCAAATTAACCTTTCATTTCAATAATCGAAAGGTTATATCTTCATAATTAAATAAAACCCGATTCTTATATTATATTAATTACATAGTATTAATGATGTAAAAAACCATTGATTCTTTTTTACGTCGACGCTATCTTTGTATCAATATTCACGTATTAAGCTTATAGATGTAAAATCGGATGCCTTCCACACTAGTAAATTATATACAATTAAACCGTTTTTTATTGATAAAAGATGTGTTCTTTTAAGGCATATATTAGAATTATCCTATAACTATAAATTAATCTTTTATTTATTTATAAAATCACAAATCAATCTCACAATTTTAGATTTTACTAGTATATTGGCTCGCGCGCGCTCTGCCACGTGTTAATATATACCAATACTTTTAAAAATATATAAAAAAATATTAAGAGTATGAAATTTTTTTTAATAGTGTTATTAAATCTAACCAAGTGGGTTAATTTTGAAACTTCCCGACTCAACTCTTTATCTAACTCCAGTGTTTTATTAAATTATATGAGAGCTAACTCGACTTAAATTGATTGATTTCATAAGTTCAAATACAACCTTAATGATTGATAAAAACATGATTTAGCGTTTAAAAAAACTTCAAAATGAAATATTTTTAAAAAATATTGAGACGATGATAGATTGAATCGACCCCCCTCGCAACCCGGGTCATGAACTCTATTGGGTTTAATAAATTTTTTATATATTTTTTATTTAATTATATGATAAAAATAAATGTTTACAAAAATAAGCACCAACCTAAAAATATATATTTATTTTAGACAATTATCCCTAGACAGCAAAGAAAAATTAATAATGCAGTCTATTTCCCAACCAATCTAATATTAAATGATAAAATTAAAAAAGAATAAATTAAAAACAATTAAAAGACCAATAACAAAAAAAAAACATATCATATCGGTGGGTAAACTTATCAAACCTGTGAATCGGGTAAGCCATGCTAGTACGCCAAACCTGTGAACTAAGTTATGGACACCACTGAGATTATAATTTATTTTTTTAATCTTTTTTATTTAACTACATGATAAAAAAAATAGATGATTGCAAAATCAAACACCAACTCAACATCAAGATGTTTTATTAGATCACGATAACCTCATAAAAGACGAAACGAAACCAATTATGAAACTGAATTCTCAATTAATCTAGTATCTAAAGATTAATATAATATTGAATGATGAATTATCACCATTATTATTATAACAATTACTATTCACATCGTTATTATTAACATTACTAATATTGTCATTATTATTACAACTACCACCATTACTATTATTATCAATAAATAATATCATATTTGTTATTAATATTATTATCGTGATCACTGTCAGTATCATCATTATTGTTGTTGTTATTATTGTTTATATTATTTTTATAATTATTATCACCGCTACCATAACTAATATTATCATTATTTTTATTCTTATTACTTTCATCATCATTATTATTACTGTTATGACCACAATTATTATTACTATTGCTATCACAATCACAATCACAATCACTATTAACTACTACTACTGCTGCTGCTGCTGCTGCTATAATTATTAATAAATTTGAAAAAAATATTATTACTGTTGAAAAAAAACCATGAATTTAATTTGAAAGGTAAAATTAAAAAATATGAGAACTTTGAAAAAAAAAAGAGCCAAGTGAAAAAATAAGAAATTAAAAGTAGAAGGATTGAATTGAAAAACATAATACACACAAATTAAAATTGAAGAGCTAAAATGTAAACAAATAAAACTCAAACAAAAGAGAAAATGACCGAAATAAAAAATCAAAACAAAGAGGATTTGAAACACCAACCAAAAATAGGGATGAATTTAGAAGGATTGAAACTATAAAAGAAATAAAAACAAAATAAAAATTAAAAAAATAAGGACTGAAATGAAAAACAAAACATATAAAAAATTGTAATTGAATGACAAAATTGAAAAAAAAAACAAAACTTCTATAAAAGGAATAAGGTTGAAATAAGAAATTTAAAGACTGAGGACTGAAATTGACAAACAACAAACAAAGAGGACAATTATGCACTTTAGTTGTCAGGATAGAGAAAAGAAAGAAAAAAACATAGACAATCGATCACTCGCGGCAATCCAACCATCCATGTGAAAGAGGGCACGACTGTGCATCTAGTGAGACGGTGATTGATCAAATTTGGTCACTAGACGATGTCACACGCACCACCTAAATGGTGCGGACGCTGCCCATTTGCTGGTTCATGTGGAACACATGCCAGCAGCTTTTCGATTTAAAAATAAAAAATAAATCATGAAAATACCAAAACACCCCTCATGGCCTTTTTAATTACACAAAGTACCCATGTGAAAATACCAAAATACCCCCAAAGACATAGCTTCTTTTTTGTCTTTTATGAGGCTACAAACGTTATTTTACTATACATGAAAAGTTGAAAAACCTGAAATACCCTTGTCCAGCAACCCATCTTTTTTTGATCTTGGGGGCAAAGAAGTATTTTTACTATTACGAATATTGTGAGAAGCCAAAAAAACCTTTGGTCAACAGTTCTAAAATTTGTTGACTCTTGAGGTAAAAAAATATATTTACTATGTTAAAATTTTTTAAAAGATGCATAAATCGTCGAACAATCTTCTAATGACCACTGAGCCAAAAGAACAAATACCCCTAAACCGAAGGCTTAAATTTAAGCCACTTAAGGGTAAAAAGGTAATTTTATTGTAGTAATCCACAATAATTTATATGTAGAACTACAATGAAATCCTCACATCATTTAACTTTCTTTTTTCAATAGATTTTGGTTCAATATTTCATTAGTGTCAACAAACTCATCTCTTCCTTAGAGATACTATGAGACAAACCACATTTCTCTACCAAAAACATAATGATAATGATGGCCGTCACCACTTGAACCCATTAAATAAGGCTAAAAGAAACAAACATCTATAATTGACATTAGCCTATTGGCTAACTTGTGGGGATTATTTTGAAAAAAAAAAAACCAAAAAGCTAAATCTCCAATTAACTCATGTTCAAGGATGAAATTGGTAAGAAACAACAGTCATTTTTTTTAAAAAAAAGCCATGCGAACTTGAGTAAACCAACCGAACTTGCGACACTAGTCATGGATGCCATCGAATTCAATAAATTTTTTATCCCATAAATTATTTTTCATTTAATAAATTTATATGACAATAAAGTACTTGACAATTTTTTTAAAAGAAAAAAAAAACCATCTCAGGCACGTGAGACTGGGATAACAAAGGAAGATAATTGATAATAAATGGTGAATTTTTTTTTAGTTTTAAGTTAAATAAAAAAGTAATTAATCGATAACAAGGGGATAAATTGTATTTTTTAAATTAAGAGACAAAAAATGCATTCAAAAAATAATAACTGGGTGATATGACTTAACCCGTCGAAGCTGCGATTTGGATTATGGACTCAATCTAGTTCAATATATTTTTTTATATACAAATTTATATCTAACCTAAATATATATAAAAAGACAGATAAAAAGGGTTGAAAAGAAATCCAACAGCACGAAACTTTGGCCTAATGCCCTGGACCTTTGAAAGGAAAAGCCCAGGTGTATAGGCCTTTAAGCCTGTTAATTTTTTTTTATTTAAAGGAGTGGATAACTTGTTGTTTGCCTCTATTTTTTTAAATAGGCAGACGACGTCGTCTGCATGTCCATATTTCAGCCACCATTATGGTGCTCGAAAAATCAAGGCTATAGGGTTTTTTACCTAAAAAACCTGTTTTTCAACCTAAAAACACCCTTAAAACATCAAGAAACCAACTTATTAACCTAATAAACTCAAAAAAGAGTCCAAATCACAAAACCAAACCGAATAAAATTTCTCATCCTCTACCTAGATTTGTTTTTTTAGGTTATATTGAGGTTCAAAACAACCACTACAAGACTCCCCTCACCTAACAAAATTTGTTGGCACTAATTTTAACCATTTTGGTGGTCGAAATAGGTGTCAATAATGAGCTTTCTCTCTCTACATGGAAATCTAACAAGTTCTCTCTCTCCTTTCATAAAAAAACTGAAAAATAAGAAAAATAAAGTTTGGTACCAAAATTGAATTTCAGGCAACTAAAGAGACCGACCACCTATTAAGTGAAAAAGATGGGGGGACTAAACTAATTTTTTTGGATAAAATTAGAAGTTACCACCTATTTTTCCCTGTTTTTCACTTTGATCTTTTGTTTTTCAATTTCACCATCTCTTTATAAAAAGGAACTAATTGACTATTAATTTGGGCATAAAAGGTTCAATTGTGCAAAACAAAAGATAAGACCAAATTAAAAATTTAGAAAAACTTTGTTATTCGAATCCACAATTATATGTGATAGAGTGAACACCAAACAATGAATAGTAAAACCAACACACAACTTAGTTTTTTTATTTATTTAATTGTATCATATCATGTTATTTCTATATTATGAAAATATTAATTATCTTAATATCATTTTTTATTAGGAGTTCTCTCCATAAAGACTATATATTTGATTTCAATTAAATTAGATTCTCAATCATTAAGTGTCTTCTAAACTCCAATATATCCAAATTATTATGAAAACTATCACATATAATTTATTTACCAAAACTATGATTGGAATGGGTCACACATTCTGTTCAAGATGACGAGTGACTCACTTGCTTTTACATAGTGTATGTCCTACTCTAATCACCATTAATAATCTTTTTTGGTGTTTTTAAATTTGTCTCGTTGAGACTTTTTTGAAAGTATTGAGATGTTGTTTTTTTCTTTCTTTTTTTCTCGGAATTTGTGCCAACTCATTTTAATAATTTCTTTAAAACATTGCTATTTTCAAGAGTGACTTTTTAAAAGTAAAAAACGATCTTTATCAAATTGTATTATTTTTCAAAATTATTTTTAAGTAGTTCTAGTTTATCAATTTGTTTTTCAAAACCATGCTAATTTTCAAAAAATTCCCAATAACAACCCACAAAAACCTTGACTAACATCAGTCGCAAGCCACTTATAACAAAAATAATCACCAAGCCAGCTTTATGCTTATTAGCAATTAAAAATCTTGAGTGACTTAAATGTAAATTTCATGAGAAACAAAATCAGGCAACTTGTGGAATACCTTAAAAACACTGGGCCAGAAATAGAAAATCAAAATTTGAAATAAACCTCCGTCATCGTCTGTCTAGTGTCTACCCCTACACAGCACAGTGACAGTCACACAGCAAAGCATCTACACCTTCCACTCCCCTGCAAAGCAACTGTCTCTTCTCCTCAACGCAGAAGACCAAAAAAATGCTAATCCTAAACGTCCTAAACGTCGTCGCGCGTCCCTCCATGTAACTAATTAAAATAAATCTTCCTTTCAAGCCATCTGCTGATTTCCAGTTCAAAAATTAGGGTTTTTGAAGCTAACCCTATTAATTCAAATTTTGCAGATTGCCAAATTTTTCAGCTCAACCATCTAATCATCAATTCAATTATATCAACTACCGACTTGCAAATACAGGCGTGTTCTTGCTTGTGCCCTAAATTTTCTCCTTTTATCCTGCTTTGAAATGATTTCGAATTGATAATATTTTATATTTTTTTTGCAGGGAGAAGAAAGCTTAAGGTTTCGAGACTCAGGTCTAACTTTTGGGACTCCATAAGATCAGGGTAACATGAATTGGTTTATTTTTAATTAATTAATTTATCTTGTTTCACTGTCTAATTGTGATTGTGTTATGTCCTAAACCAATCCTGGGAATATATTTCACTTTGAGTCTGTATGGAATCCGGTATGTTTTGATTAGGAAAACTTGGTTGTAGTGTGAATTTATGATTGCTAATTGAAAGTTTTGGAGAGTAAAAGATTCAATGCTTACGGTGTCGTGTGAGGTTGTAGGCTACTGGGCATTGTGTGCTGGGTAAGTTTTTGGGCTTCTATAATTTGTCTACCGCACTAGTTAGTTTTATGTAACGGGGATGTTTTCATTGTTGTGTTTTATTGCAGGTTCGTGAAGGATAATTCGACACAAGTTGTGGAATCACCCTCTACGCTCGAAGAAGAGGAAGAACCACAGCCTGAAGAGTTTGTTCTTGTGGAAAAGACTGAGGAAGATGGAGTGGTTGAGCAAATAATATTCTCTTCTGGTGGGGATGTTGATATTTATGATCTGCAGACCCTGTGTGATAAGGTAACTGTGTTTCTGGTTGATGCCATTTTGTGTCGCAATCTTATGATATTGAATAAACTCAATGAAAAATCAAATACCGGGCTCATATTCTGGCCGATGTCAAGAGGTGAAGATGATAGGAGATTTTGCTACAAAATGATTAGCTCTGTAATGTCTGTAGCTGATCTTTTAAATTCACAATTTATAAATTTACCCAGAAGAGTCTTTCTTGAATCTGGATTCTGACTTGCGAAAACCCAGAGTCTAAAATGATGCTATCATATTGGGTTAAAATAACAGAAGTAGTCCAACTTTCAATGAATGGAAGATTGGGACAATCGATTCAATGAGCTATTAATGGTTGATTGCTGCTCACATCACACATTTGAAATCTGCATGCTTTCTTTCCAGTTTGAAGGATCACCAATTAATTAGTGGCAAAACATTTTTATGGTGTAATATACTTGCGAAATCCAAAATCAATAAAACAACTAAAATCATTGCTTAACAGGTGGGCTGGCCTAGAAGGCCACTGTCAAAATTAGATGCAGCTTTAAAAAATAGCTACATGGTAGCCACATTGCATTCTATACGGAAATCACCTGGATCGGGTACGTAGTAGATATATTGTAAGACATCCCATTTCATGTAATTGATCTTCTTAAGTTAAAGTTACGCATATTTCCACATCTAAAATTATTTTGTAAACATCTTAGTGTACTTGGAGAAGTTATTTGACAGAGGGGAATGACCAAAAGAAGCTTATTGGCATGGCTCGTGCTACATCTGATCATGCCTTCAATGCTACAATTTGGGATGTTCTGGTTGATCCTAGCTATCAGGTATACTTCATGTTATTTTTTAATAGATAACCGTGTTGAGTTGCTGATGCAGAGAATTAGAAATACTCTCTTCTGTTATGCAACAATATGAGTCCATAGACACATGCGTGGTGCAATTTTCTTCCATAGTTGTCTGCACGAGGAGAATGAACCTTGAAATTTTATTACTTTTCTGCTTGCCTTTTTCTTGGGATGCATGATTATGGGAATAGTGATGCGTCCTGCTGGAATTGTTGACTTTATAGCCACCTTAGGAAATATTTTGGTGGCAGAATGGGGAGAGAACAAGCCTTACTGATTGCTAGTCGTAGTGTGATCCTTTGGTTTGGCTACGAAATGGCAGGCGTTTGGAATGGATAGCAAGTAGGACCTAGCCGACTTCAGATTATGGTGGCTACAGCATTTTTCCAGATTTTCTTTTTTCATTGTCTTGGTTCATGACATGAAAAGGTTAAGTTCAGAGCATGGAAACAAAGTAATTTTGGACTTGGAATCATGTACTAATTGAATGAACTCACTGTTCATCTTCTAAAAGTGCATGTACCTATCACTTCTGATATTAAGAGATTCTTATAATTGGTTTGATACTATGCCAGCTAACATCACTTCTTAAAATTGTTTTATATTTCATTCAGGGCCAAGGCCTTGGTAAGACACTTGTTGAAAAGATTATTAGAGCTCTTCTACAAAGGGACATTGGCAATATAACGCTATTTGCAGATAGTCAAGGTATAGCAATCTGTACAGTAAAAAGCATTGTTGGTTCATTATACTGCATTCCCACCATAAAATCTGTCAGATCTTCTGCTACAGTTAGATGTTGGTACCTCTCACCTGGATGTGGGGCTGGCGACTCGTATTTTCTTGCACGTGCAACTGCAAAACATTTGATTATTTTATCTTTCAGAAAGGGTCAAGGATTGATTGAGGGATGTAGATTGTTTCTTATTTTGCACTGCTTGCTTTGTTTCCATATTTAATTCAATCCTGTCCAATTGCACTCATTTAAGCTTTGCTTCTCTTATAATATTAGTATCCTTGAAACCATGTTCTCTTTTGATTGGGATCAATTATTTTGATCAGAGTTATAAATTTTGATTGTGGGATTTGACATGGATTTATTCGATTGCCATTGCAGTAGTAGAGTTCTATCGGAATTTGGGATTTGAACCTGATCCTGAGGGCATTAAAGGTATGTTTTGGTACCCAAAGTACTAGTTGACTGGGGTGAGGACAGGCTTCTTTGTGCTTGAATGTAACTGATTCAACTTGCAAAATGCAATGGCACAAAGGACTTAAGATAGAGAGGAAACCCACTTGTAAGTCTACATCACATTTTACTGTAATTTGAAGCTTTCACGATTGATTGTCATGTATATCATGGAAATATGAGGCAGTTAACTTCCCACCGTTCAAGAACAGTTGATTTATTCCTACATCTTGTACTTTATTACCTTGCTTTACGCAGCATGAGATTTGATGAGAACATTTCCAATTTGTTATTGTATTGTTTTGGCGCTCACTATCAGATACTGTAAACCGTCAAAGAACACTATTTGAGTAATCTCATATCAAATTGTATTATTGAAGCAACATTTATCTTATCTATAATGTGGTTGATTTTATAGAAATTCACGTCCAAAACAAATACCTTCGCATGGAGAGAGACAGGGACCGAATCATAAGACCATTTCTTTCATTTGATAATTTTTAGACTTTCATATTGCATATAATCTAATGTAAAATTGTTGATCTGGTAAATGATGTCCTCAGCGCTCCATGATAGGTTCTCTGATGGCTTGTTTCCGTACTTCACTGACTCGGTACAAATTCTCATAAAATTTTAGTTTCGGTTGTGGACATTAATGTATGATCTCTTCCATGCCACTATATTTATTTAGGTTAATTTGACGTGGTCCTTTTGACTTCACTATTAAACGGGATTAAAATTTATCCACTAGCATGGCGAGGCGACATTTTTTGAAGTCTCCTTTCACTCGTTATATTGTTTAAAACAACCCAGCCGGGAGGATGTAGTTGCTCGGAAATATATTAGAAAAGGGAGAAGGCTTACCGTTGGAGAAAGGTGCACAATTCATAATATATAGAGTTTGGATAAAAACATAGAAAAAAGGGAGATGCTCTTGTATTATGTCCAGCAATAATATCCTGATTTGCCCATCTTACCAATGGCATCAAACCGTGATTCATGCAATATCGTGTCCAGAAATGAACGATGCAAGTGTCGTCTCGAGGCATTCAAAGGGACTCGTGGATATCTCATTGCTTGTAAATATAAAAGATCAAAAAGAAAGAAGGAAAAAAGGCCACTTTCGAAAGTTCAAAGGGATTTGGGATGATACCAATTGTGACAGGGTCAGATTTTTGTCGAAATTTTCCTGTCCTCTGCGGCCCAACCATTTTTTTTTTTTACAGGAAACTATCCCAATCTTTATTTGAGCCACTCAAGAATAGATGGGGGGTGTAATTCAGGTGAAAGAGGGGGGAAATTAATTGAAAATGAACGAGAAAAGAACAATAATTATAGAAAATAAAAATGGTCAACTATGTTGTTCGGCGCCTTACAGTGGCTTGGGAGTTGCCTTGACCAATAATTTTCTTTTTTTTAATGGCTATCTAACATCTTGACTATTTTGCAAATTCTATACGTAAGAATGACTCGACCACTCTTCTAGCCTGCTCTCTTCTTGCTTCTTATTATCTCACAATCCCTTCGCTGCATGAAGGTGAAGTTTCTTTACCATATAGTAATTGGTAGTCTTTCTGATAACAGTAAGCTAGCTTTGCCTCTTGACTACCACAACGACAATTTACTTCTTTCTCTGTGTTTCTTTCTTACATGCTGATCATCTTGGATTTTATTTCGACAGATGTTGAGGCTGAGGTTCTGTCTCTTTGGAGTCATTATTGCTTTGTTGCAATGTTACTTTGTTGTGCTTTCTTCAGCGCAGAAAACTCATCCATTGGAAGGTTCTCTCCTCTTTATCCATGAATAAACAGACACACTTACAAGCATGTGCATGGTTGATTATGTTTCTTGGTTTTGTTATTGTCACTGTGGAATGATTCTTTCCTCTGTGTTCCAGTCAGTGCTTTGCAAGCAGTCCGTCGGAAGCTCATAGATACACAGGGCAATCTTAATGACTGGAAAAAGAGTGATCCTTGTACATCGAACTGGACAGGAGTAATCTGCGTCGAGAAAAATGATGGTTATCGTCACGTCGAAGAATTGTATGCTGATTTTATACTTTCATAATTATATTTTGCTGTTGTCTTTATAGATTAAGGTTGATCAGATGATGCAACGTTTTGATTACATAATTCATTCTGGCAGGCGTATGCTACGTCTGAATCTCTCTGGAAATTTAGCTCCTGAACTAGGTCTCCTATCATATGCAAAAAGATTGTGAGTCAGATCATATTAGCATACCATTAATTAATATCAGATGATCATCTTTTATTTAATCATCATCCTTGTTATTGAAACTCTCAATCCTTTTGAATTTCTTCTTTTTTTGCAGGAATTTTATGTGGAACAATATAAGTGGTAGCATACCAAAAGAGATAGGGAAAATGACTTCCTTGCAGCATTTGTAAGTTGAAATATTTGGAGTTAAAAAATTGTATGATGCAGCGTATAACGAAAATAAAAATAGGGTTATATTATTCTCTATAAAATAAATTAGATATCCGTATTTATATTAATATTAAAATTAACAATATTAAAGATCTTCGATATATTTATGTTATCCAGAAGATCAATAATATAAGCATTATTATTGATTTTTTTTAGTACTTTATACGAGCCATACTTCTTTATTTTTAGTTTATTATAGGTGCCTACTAGAAACCTCTTCTTATACAAGAAAACCATGATCATGCCTCTTTCTTAAAACAATTTAGCTCGTCTAAGCTTGTATACTGCATGCTTATTTTTGGCAGTTGCTTCTTCTAGTTTTCTCCTTATCTTTTAATGCACAATTTGTATCTGTTCAACCAAATCCTCTATTGACTTGCTAAATCTAGCAGCTTTAGACAGTGAATGTAAATAAGTACATGATTTGGAGGTTTTATGTACACAATCTCAAATAATGTCTTTCTAGAAGCACTATGCTTGAAACTGTTGTAAGCAAGTTTTGCCTGAGCCAATACAATATCCCACTGTGTAGACTTGATTTCACAAATTCTATAAATTAGATTGCTCAAAGTTCTGTTTAGAGACTCTGTTTGAACGTTAATTTATGGATGAACAATGCTACCAAACTTTAAAGAGTAATTAAACATTTTCCATAAAGTTAGCCAAAAGTGACTAAGAAACCTGATATCTCTATCAGACGTGATGAATTTTGGAACACCATGCAACCTCACTATCTCCTTGAAAAATAGCCTAACCACACTGATCACATCCGTAGTTTTCTTACAAGGTATAAAATGTGTCATCTTTAGATATTTTTCCACAACAACAAAAACATAATCCATTCCTCGCTGAGTTCGTTGAAGGCCTAACATAAAATCCATGGAAACATCTTCCCATATATGTCCAAGTATAGATAGAGGCATGTATAAACCAATGTTTTGTGATTGCCCCTTAGTTGTTTGACAAGTAAAACAATGTTGAACAAATTTATTTGCATCACGCTTGAGCTGAGGCTAGTAATACTTATCCTCTAAAGCTGACAATGTTTTACCTCTTCCTCTATGATCCCACTTGAACTTTCTCTTCTTCAAATATTTGGTGATTGGTGCCACAATACTACCGAAATTCCGAATAAATCTCTTATAAAAAATAGTCAAGCCATGAAAACTCTACACATTACTAATTGTCTTGGGCGTGGGCCAATCACTAATTGCCTTCACTTTCTCATTATGAACTTCAACTCCATCAACTCCTATTATAAAACCCAAGAATAACAACTTCCTAGTCATGAAACTACACTTTTTTATATTCACACACAATTTGTTTTTCAGCAACACCTCCAGAACACTTTTTAAGTGCTCAATATGACTTGTTTCATTATGACTAAACATAATGATATCATCAAAATAAACCACAATGAATTTATTTATGAAAGGTTGCAAAACCTCATTCATTAGCCTCATGAATATGCTCGGTACATTCATTAACCCAAATGACATGACTAACCACTCATATAACCCATCTTTTGTCTTGAAACTCATCCCCTGGTCGAATCCAAATTTGATGGTACCCACTTCTCAAGTCAATCTTCGAAAAGATTAATGCACCACACAACTGATCTAGCATGTCATCCAATCATAGAGTTAGAAACCTGTATCCCATAATGATTTTATTAATAACGCGACTATCAATACACATACATCAACTACCATCCTTCTTTGGTGTTAGTAAAGCAAGGACAACACATGGACTTAAGCTCTCTTGAATCATCCTTTTCTTCAGCAATTGATGAACTTGAGTTTGAAGTAGAAAAATGTGGGAAGAAACTATAAGTGGACTTCATAAGAGAATAAGGTATAATATCAAATATGAATTCTTCCTTATTATACATGCACCATAAATTAAATTCTGAACTCATAGGTCAAAGACATTCTACTTTGCGAATAAGTTAGCTACAATATTGTATTCAAAGTATTTGTTCCTTTAGAGTGAAAGAGTTCAATTTCTGACAGATAACTTAAGGACATCATCATCTATGTCCTCCAGTACTTCAATTGTTGTATTTAAAAGAACTCCAAAATAATCTTTCATAATATCTCCATAAGACTTTTCAGAAATTAACGAGTCCTCCATGTCCTTGTTTGGAAGATCTCCATCATCATATAAATCTTCTTCATCATCTCCATCAGGTTCATATAGAACATCCTCGTCAAAGAAAGGTTTTTGCTCATACTAAAATTCAATCACGTTGATTGATTTTTATCTCTCGGGTTGTGGTTGTTTGGCTTGATCTGACAAGGTCTTATGGACCCCATCAAGTTCATCTTCATCAACACCCTTAACGTAGATAAGTGGTTATCTAGATGAAATTTTAAGAATAGGTCTAAGGTGAGGTTAATCCTGAGGTAAGTCTTCAAACACGTTCAATTTTTTTTGCGATTCCTATTTATGCCTCCCATCAACCAAAATAGATCTTCATTAAATGAATACTCATAGTCATATTGACTACAAAGATTTGCATGAATTGGTTCAATGACAGGTTGGTTGTGGGCTTCATCCTCGACGTGTGCCTCTCTTATTTCTCGGTTCATATTTGTGCGGAACCTTAATGCCTTAAATATGGTTGTAAGGTCATCAAATTTAACATTGATGTTGCCAAACTTAATTTGCATTCACCCCTCTAAAGCTGCTATCGCTACTGAATGGCGATCAAGTCGATCCTAAATAGCCTACATCCCTTGATCACCATTATGAAGATGGTTCATCATCGATCCGGATGTTGACCTGTTTTAATACCATCTGATGCAACATATAGCGTAAATAAAACTAGGATTTTCAAGCTCTAAGGTTATAGACCAAACTGTAGAGAAATCTAGAGAAAATTTCTTGGTATTTTTATTGAATATCTGAATAATAATATTGATCTCCGTAAAATAAATTGGACATCTCTTTTTATATTAGTAATTAAAATCTTTTATAGAAAAATATTTCTAATTAAAATTTATCTAATTAATAGAATCTATCTAGTATTAAGGTTAATAAATAATAAAATACTAATTAAATTAAAATTTCTATATATAAAACAAATAATTAAAATTTAAAATTAACTAGAAAAATAAAAAAAAACAAACAACTTAAATCTGGTCATAAACTGCTGGATAATTTTTCTACGTAATAGTTGCTGAACGTTATGTTACTGCAAAATCAAGTGCTAAGAAACAAATTTCTCTTTGCTAGTTGTTTGATTCTTGAAAAAGTAAACTTTCCATATTACTCTACGGTTGGGAGGAAGGAAGATAGAGGGCAATTTGGTGGAGAATAATCCATCTTTTTTTGTTTGGTTCTTTTGAAGGGGAGGGAGAGGAAAGGTTCAAGACAGAGTGTGAGAGAGAAATAGGAAGTCATTCTTACGTTAGGCATTACATCCATCTTACCAAAACAGGTGACCAAGATTGGTCAAGCTTCTGCTTTCTGAAATTGGAAAGCAGGAGATCTCCTTGTGGGTATGAGTAATATAGACAAGGATCATTGCATGGCATATAGTTACTATACCATTCTCTATAATTTGCAGGCTTTTGAGCGGAAACCAAATATCGGGTCCTTTGCCAGATGAGCTTGGTAATCTCCCCAACATAACCAAGTTTCAGCTGGACATAAATCAAATATCAGGACCACTTCCCAGATCGTTTGCAAACTTGGCCACTGTCAAGCACTTGTAAGTGGATTCTTCTTTGGGGACAAACTCTTCCCCTTCTTGCATGTTCTCATGGATGTTTTCTAATTGCAGTCATATGAACAACAACTCAATCAGTGGTCAGATTCCGCCAGAACTTGGGGCATTACCTAAACTCATACACTTGTAAGTTCCGTTACAACCTGCATATAATTCAATTGATTGCCGTTTTTTCATGAAGCTGCAGTCACTGTCAGTTCGAAGCAAATGAACCTAATTTTGCGTTCATGTTTCCTTCTCTTTTTTTTCTTTTGTCACTTGCTGTTGCCAACGTTTGCAGCCTGTTGGATAACAACAACTTGTCAGGCTATCTTCCACCAGAGCTTTCAAAGATGCCAAAGTTGTTGGTTTTGTAAGTTCCATCTCATAACGACTCTAACTTGATGAAATGTATTCACTGATTTTTGTATGCATAAGCTCGTGTGTGATTTGTGCTCAGACTCCCTAACACTGATCTTGTATATTTGTCAACAAGGTGAATGCCTTTGTTAAACTAACATATGTTTTGTGTCTTGTAATGGTTTTCATTTGGGGTTATGTTCGACTTTCAGTTGTTTCCAAAGATTTCACCTCTGAAAGCAGTTCCTGCTAGATTAGCATTGAATTATTTTACCGCACTTTATAATTTTTCAAAATTCAGTTTAAAGGGGCGGTGTGATTGGAAGTCAGGTTTCTGCTGAATTCATTTTTTATACATCAAGGGTGAGTGTTGATTTTGGGCAGAGTTCAAAAAAGTTTCCCAGCTATATTGTTAGTCTCAATTGAGTCCCCTAACAATTTTCTTTCTAATTAGGTCCCTTTAAGTTTCAGAAATTCTCAATTGAATCTCATTTCCTTCATGGATTCCTTCAAAATCCCACCTTTTTTTTTTGTAAGAAACAATGACATTTTGTAGAAGATTTAATGTATACCGTTAAAAATTTATCTAGAGCTTAGACAGAAAACTTCATGCGAATTTTCAATACTTTAGGCATCCAATTTTATAGGCTGAAGAAGCAATTCTGGTAATTTTATCATTGAATACAATGAAATGGATTGGGACGTATTAATACTGTTAATATGCCAATAGGTTCACTAAAAGGCTTTAATTTCTGGTTTTCTGATCCTCTTTCTGAAGGGTTTTTCACTTTGAATGGATTGTGAAAATTAGTCGAAAATGTGCAGTTCTTTTAAATGTAGAAGGATGACTGACTCCAAATCTTTGCAGCCAACTTGATAACAACAACTTTAATGGAACGGAGATCCCAGAGTCTTATGGAAACATGTCCACACTGTTGAAATTGTAAGCTCTTCTCCATACTTCAGCCTTTTACTTTCTTCATGAAAAAGCATGCTGTAAAAATGTTATCTCAATGGTGAAAAAGCATATAGGGATCTGTCACACATGCATAGAGTTGTATTTAGTCTTTTGTTTGTTAATTTCTGATGTCCTTTTTTAGGAAAATGATCTTGCTTGCCTTTGTTGAACTGCAATTCTCTAAAACTGGTTCTTAATTAACACTCTCACATTGAGCTCTGCAGGAGTCTTAGGAACTGCAACTTGCAAGGATCTGTTCCCGATCTGAGTGGCTCACCACACCTTCTCTACTTGTAAGTCTTCAGGCAAAATTCGAGTATTTCGTTTAACCATCATTATTTCTTACAAATTCTTCAAGCATGTAGCTTTCCTCGTTACATGTGCTTGTATTTAATAGGTGACAGTAACAGTCATATTCTATGAACAACCTGCAGTTGCCCTCCTTTTGAACTGGTTGTTGTTCTTTATATGCAAATATTCATGACTATGTAGAGTAGTTGTCTTAAAATAATGTTTTATTTTTTTTTCCAAATTAACTAGGATCTGTTTTAGAATGTTGATTTTTTTCTGATGGCTATTAATAATTTGTTTTTCAGGGATCTAAGCTCAAATAAGCTAGTCGGAAGCATACCGACAAATAAGCTTTCTGTTAATATCACAACTATGTAAGTTACTGAAGTCCAAACTTGTGGAAGCTCAGGTGCTTTTCAGCTCGAATTGTCTCTACACTGTGTATTATGCTTGTTGACGTGCATACAAAACTATATACATACTAGTATGCATCAACAGCAGAGGTTTTGCTGCTAAAATTATGAAATAGAACATCACCACAAGAACATTAGCATTTAATGAAATGCTACTATTTGCATATCTTACAATAGCGTTAGTGGAAGTTCAAAAAATAAACAGCAACAAAAGAAAAGATAATTCAACTGGTTTAAGACTAGCGCACAATGTATGAATGGGATTGTACACGATGAAAGAGGGTATGATCCAAATCCCATGTGGTGAAACCAGAAACAAACCACCAGATTTGTCTTCAACTCTAGAATGATTTTGATGTATAGTATTAACATTATATATTCATTCATTCGAGTATTCATGTGAAATTCAAAATCCTCGCTGCTGCGGTTAATATAGCGATCCTTGTTCTTTCTGACATGAAAAAGTAATTCACAACTTTTTTTAATATTGCAGCAAGTTATCCAACAATATGCTCACTGGACCAATCCCTTCAAATTTCTCAGGCTTTCCTCATCTCCAAAAACTGTAAGACCTCTCTGCATTTATTTGTGCACTTTCTGTTATTTTTTTGCTACACACTATGCTAGCGTGGTTAAAATAATCGTATATTATGAAGCTCTTTGATTTTATAGTTGATGGATGATACCAGTTGATAATGAAGATTATATTTTATTGCAGGTTGCTTGCGAACAACAATTTGAGTGGTGATGCTCCCACTAACATTTGGCAGAGTTTGACTCTTGGTTCATTTGCAAAACTTACCTTGTAAGGCTTAATTACAGAAAGCAACCTTTTCTGACTGAATTTTTCAGTCTTTTCTTAATTATTGCCATGTCATATCCTTCGTTGTATCAATTTATATTGTTTATGGGGTAAATTGCATCAGGCACAGTGATGAACTTCTTGGCCTTCCTACTTCTGTATCTTCTACCTAAACTTGTTATACTGTGCATTACTTGCAGGGATTTCCGGAACAATTCACTTACGAATATTTCAGGCATTATAAATCCTCCTGCAAACGTTAGCATCAAGTGAGATTTGTTTTACCATTTAACATATTCACTTTCTGACAGATACATTTCTTTTTACTCCTAATAATGTCACTGCATCCGGGCTCTTTTATGCTTGTTTTTAATTTCTGATGCATAACCTTGTTTTTATTTTCGATAATATTTTTATTTAATCTAAATGAGATAAAGACCATGTCTTGATCATTTGATTGTTAAGTCCTTTTGCCAATTATGATTAGATGTTTCCTTAGATCCCAAGCAGTCACTCCTTGTCTCACTGCTTCAACTCATTGAACCATGTTGTTTCATCACATAACTCCATTCACAATTAGTGGTTGCACTGTGCTGAACTATCTTGGACAAAACCTTGTATCATTATCGTGCAAGGAATCCAGTCCATCATAAACTTGTTATAACATTGTAAGTTTCATGCCTTAGATTTTTTGCAATTAGATTTGGATTTCAGAAATTATATGATGTTTTGCATTGCTGAAACATGTAAATTCTTGCTTGTTACCTTCTCTAATATATAGAATCATCATTTCTGCACTGTGCCTGCTGTTATGTGCATGAATAACTTTCCCTTTGCCTTCCCCTTTTCCCAGCCCCCATTTCCCAGCCCCCATTCTCATAGTACTTATGTAATTTTTTTTTTCCTTCCTACTTAATCAAGTTATATAATTTCTATATATAATATAGTCAGTCACATCCAAATAATATTTATTTTTGTATCCCTGAATCACATGCTTTTAGAATTTAGTTTTAATATTTCTTTCACTAGACTATGTTGCTACAATGACTTTAGTTACCGTTGTGAAATGTTCCGAGAGAGTTTCTTGCATATATAATACAGGAAATAATATTGTAGCAAATAGTTTTAAGAGTTTTAATAACTGGATATCTAGGCTTCAAGGCAATCCTGTTTGTCAAAGAGCAAATGAGCTAAACATACTCCCGTTTTGTGGAGTCCCAACTGGAGATACTGAGGCTCCTGGAAGCTCAAATGACTTCCCTGAAGGCTGCAAAACTCAATCTTGTCCCTTCAGTGATAATTTTGAATACGTTCCAGAATCTCCTTCTCCCTGCTTCTGTGCTGCACCTCTTGGCATTGGATTACGCTTGAGAAGTCCCAGCATATCAGATTTTCAACCATATAAATTCCCATTTGAGCTTTGGATAACCGACTATCTTGGCATGAACCCTTACCAACTAGTGGTTGACTCATTCATGTGGGAAGAAGGTCCCCGGCTGAGGATGTATTTGAAAATCTTTCCTTCATTTAGTAATGATACTCATAAATTCAACACAAGCGAGATTCTACAGCTCATGGACGAGTTTGCTACATTTTCCTTTCCCAGCGATGATACCTTTGGCCCATATGATCTACTTAATTTCACGCTCCTTGGACCTTACAAAAATGGTATGTCTCTGGAGCTACATGTTTTTCACTTCAAACACCAATTTTGTATCTGCACTGTATGATAAAGTGAAACTACAGTAAGTTACTAGTAGTGAGCCTAGTGACTAGAATTGCTGCATCTTCCTCCACTTCTATTCTACAAACTAGTTCGTTATTTTATCAAATGCATGACCCAAGAAATACCAGGGGAGGTGTTGGGGCTTTCTCTTACATGACGAATCATATACAGAGAACTTACTGCTTTCATTGTTTTGAAAATGCCAGTGATATTTTTCAAGCTTCCGAAATCAGGAATGAGCAGAGGTGCCCTTCTTGGAATTGTGTTAGGATCCATGTCCCTCATAGTTGCTATATCTTTGGTGATTGCATTCATTTTCTATAAAAAGCACAAGAGATTCTATCGTCAAGTTTTCAAGAAAAAGTCAAGTAAGCCATTATCCTGTTATGACATTTGCTCCCCCCTACTTGTCTCCATCAAAAAGGAATGATGCTATTTTTTTCCATGCAGCTCAAAAACTTCCATTTAAAACTGAAAGTGTGAAAGAGTTCAGTTTTCTAGTACTTGAAATGGCAACAAATGGTTTTGATAGCTCTATGCAAGTTGGGCAAGGAGGTTATGGAAAGGTGTATAAAGGAGTTTTAGCTGATGGTACAATAGTGGCCATCAAGCGTGCACATGAAGGATCTTTGCAGGGTCAGAAAGAGTTCTTCACTGAAATTGAACTCTTGTCACGCTTGCATCATCGCAACTTGGTGCCATTGGTTGGGTATTGTGTTGAACAAGGCGAGCAGGTACGTTGTGGGTAACAATACCTGTCACATACGACTTGTTGTGATATGATTATGGGATAACAGCTCAGACCGAGAGTCATTTTAGCTTCCCAACAGTTGGATGCATTAAAATGTCGTTCTAGGCTCTTTGTGCTTTCTCTTTGTTTCTTTTGAAAATTCTGGCAGTATCTTGTCAAAATTGAGTGCCAAAATGCCTATTATCTACTTCAAAATCAACAACTTACCATCTTTGCGTTTTGTGTATTTCGCAGATGCTAGTGTATGAATTCATGCCTAATGGTTCTGTTGGATACCTCCTCTCTGGTAAACATTTTGTATTGTGCAACTTGTGATGTTGTTGGATTAGATTCTTCTTCTTGTTTTCTTTTTCCAAACATTTTGAAGAAAGTTTTGTGGATTTGTATGCAGAAGATTATACTGAAGCCTCATGTTCATTTCTCATTTTTTCCCTTCATTCTCTTCTAATTAGTCATTTATCTACACAAGGAAATCAAAAAATAAATTTATATGGAGTATTTGAAAGAGAATAGGAAGCATTGTCAGCTATAGCATTAGCAGGGGTAGGATGAGCACTAAATAAGGCTTCGAAGTT